>OMBQ01000120.1_pt1 | contig 98376 bp, 114 predicted proteins | sample 1674311 | NCBI WGS metagenome assembly OMBQ01 (sample SAMEA103958160, study PRJEB25191) | human gut metagenome | biome: human-associated habitat [ENVO:00009003]; feature: intestine environment [ENVO:2100002]; material: feces | place: Germany | collected 2013/2015 | reverse complement strand
TTTATGGGCGCTGCCCAAACCCGCAAGCCTTTAAAAAGGCTTGACCTAAATTTTTAAATTATTTAGCTAAAGCTATGCGATAAACCATAATTTATTAATACTACTTCAACATTTAGGACAGAACCTTTAATTTTGCAAAAAAGCGGCAAAGTTTTGCCTTTGTTGCCCATAAATTACATAATAGACTTAATAAGTCCGCCCTTTTTAATAATGTTCTGAATAAACTCCGGGAAAGGCTCTGCCTGATAAGTCTTGCCTGTTGTTTCGTCTGTGATAACACCTGTATCAAAGTTTACGGAAACAACATCGCCCTCTTTGATTTCCTTTGCTGCCTCGTCACACTCAAGAATCGGAAGACCGATATTAATTGAGTTGCGGTAGAAAATTCTTGCAAAAGTCGAAGCAATTACGCAGGAAATACCGCTTGCCTTAATTGCAATCGGTGCGTGTTCTCTTGAAGAACCGCAGCCGAAGTTCTTTTCGGCAACCATAATGTCGCCCTCGTGAACCTTATTTACAAATTCTGCGTCAATATCCTCCATACAGTGAGCGGCAAGCTCTTTGTGAGATGCTGTGTTGAGGTAACGAGCAGGAATAATTACATCTGTATCTACATTGTCGCCAAACTTGTGGACTGTACCCTTAGCGTTCATAATCAGTACCTACCTTTCAAAAAATCAAAGCTTTGCAGGGTCTGTAATGTAACCCTTAACAGCACTTGCGGCAGCTACAGCCGGGCTTGCGAGGTAAACCTCACTGTCAACATGACCCATTCTGCCTACAAAGTTACGGTTTGTTGTTGAAATAGCTTTTTCGCCTGCGGCAAGAATACCCATATGTCCGCCAAGACAAGGGCCGCAAGTCGGAGTAGAAACTACTGCGCCTGCCTCAATAAATATATCAAAAAGTCCCTCGTGCATAGCCTGTAACCAGATTGCCTGTGTACCCGGGAAGATAATGCATCTTACATTCTTTGCTATCTTTCTGCCCTTGAATACCTCTGCGGCAGCTCTAAGGTCGGTAATTCTGCCGTTTGTGCAGGAACCGATAACGCACTGGTCGATTTTAACCTCTGTTTCGCCGATTTCGTCAACTGTTCTTGTGTTTTCCGGAAGATGCGGGAAAGCAACGGTAGGACGAATTTCACTAAGGTCAATTGTGTATTCCTCGTCGTACACAGCGTCCTCATCTGCTGTATATTCAACAGGTGTACCCTGATATCTGCCGTTGCAGTATTCACGGGTTACATCGTCAACAGGGAAAATACCGTTTTTAGCGCCTGCCTCAATAGCCATATTTGCAATGCAAAGTCTGTCATCAATGTTGAGGTACTGAACGCCCTCGCCTGTAAATTCCATTGATTTGTAAAGCGCACCGTCAACACCTATCATACCGATAATGTGGAGGATAACATCTTTACCGCTTACAAATCCCTGTGGCTTGCCGACAAGATTAAATTTAATAGCGGAAGGAACTTTGAACCATGCCTTACCGCTAATCATACCTGCGGCCATATCTGTTGAGCCGACACCTGTCGAAAATGCACCGAGGGCACCGTATGTACAGGTGTGAGAGTCTGCACCGATGCACAAACAACCCGGTCCGACAAGACCCTGTTCAGGCAAAAGTGCGTGCTCAATGCCCATCTGACCTACATCTCTGTAGTTTTTGATGTCATATTTGTCGGCAAAAGTTCTTACCTGCTTAACCTGAGTAGCCGCTTTAATATCCTTATTAGGAGTAAAGTGGTCCATAATCATAGCAATTTTAGTGTTATCAAATACTGCGGTTGCACCGTTCTGTTCAAAAACATTGATAGCAACAGGTGATGTTACATCGTTACCGAGTACCATATCGAGCTTAGCCTCAATAAGCTGACCTGCCTTAACCTCTGAAAGACCTGCGTGAGCCGCAAGAATTTTCTGTGACATAGTCATACCCATAAATATCACTCCTTATATTTTTTCTAATATCATTATTACATACTGCTTGCAAAAAGATTGTAAAGTATGCTACAATTAAAATAAAATAAGAACTTTGTCGCTAAAATATGGTTTATCACTCAATTTTAGCCAAATAATTTTAAAATTTAGGTCAAGCCGTTAAAAAGGTTGACCAAACTTTTATAATTGCTCGGCAAAAGTTTTATAAACCGCATTTACCAATCGACAACCGAGGTGAAACTATGGAAAAAAATCTCAACACTCCTCCAACACAACTTTACAACATACACTACGATATGAAAACTCTGTTTGACAGTTTGCCGTACACCAAATCTTTTGCAAAAGGCGAAATAATCTATCACCAAGGCGACATTGCAGACAGTTTTTACTATATAAAGAAAGGCAAAGCAACCGTATTTATGATTTCTCCCGACGGAATGGAAAAAACTCTGAACACTGCCTCAAAAGGGGAATTGATTGGCGAGGGCGCTTTTTTTGACCACAAGCCGAGGGTAAGCTCCGCAAAGGCGGTAACCGCAAGCGAGCTGACAATTATTGATAGAAAAATTCTCCTCGACCTTATTCAAAAAAATCCTCCGATTGCGTTTGAACTGCTTGAAATTCTCGCCACAAGAATAAGACTGCTTACCACCCAGCTTGACTCAATGACATTTATGCAGGCAGACGCACGAATAGCAAAACTTTTGCTTGACGATATGGTTGACGGCAAAGTATCGCTCACGCACGAAGAAATTGCGCTTACGGTCGGTGTGTCACGAATTACGGTAACCAAAACACTAAGCAGATTATCGTTGCAAGGCATACTTGCAACCCATTACAGGGGTATTAAAATCCTTGATAAATCGGCTCTTGAAAAAATCTGCGGGGAAAAATAATAATGTAAATATTGTTTAGCAAATTACTATTTTAAAAATCAAATTTGAAACTTGCCAAACTTTTTGGCTTTGTCAATAAAAGTGTGTAAGTTTTTTAAAAATAGCGTAATGTAATTTTTGTAAAGCACACTGTGCAAATATACATTGTTGTTTTCAATGTCTGCAACGATAAAGCAATCCGATTTTTCACTGTAATATACATTTTCAAGTTCGGCGGTGTAAAACATTTGCAAACTGAATTTATTGGTTTGCTCAAGTTCGGAGTTTACCGCACTGCTTTTTACATATGATAAATATTTATTTCTCATAGCTTTGTCGGCAGAATTCAGCTTTTTAAAATCGTTGGTAAAACAGCCGCCACCGTTCTTTTACAAATATTTATTATAACACAGTATTTAATGCTTCGTAGTATTAAAATAATCTCATCCGTTTTTCAGTACAACGCATTTATTATTTCTTGATGTAAAGACAGATTCAAAATTTTCTTTCGGATATTCAACAAGTCCGTTAATAGGGTCTGCTATGGTTACCGTGTCGGCACTGTAGCCAATCAAATCGGCTGCATGGTCGTCCATACACCAATCGTATTGTTTGCCGTCTGTTCCTGTCCAGGATTCAATGTCACTGCGCTCAACCATACCTATAGTAACCCATACCACAATCGGGTAGCCTTTATCGACAAGTTCGTACAGTTCCTGCGGGGTAGAACCTGTAATGTCTATGGCTTTCAGTTTGCTGCCCGTGTATTTAAAATAGTTATTTGCCGCCGTTACAATAGGAGTTGTGCCGCAGACATAGCCGTAAACGCTTGTAGGGTCGCCGATAAAGTATTGTTCGGGACTTGAGCCGTAAAGGTTTCCGTCCTCGCCGTACTCAATGTCGTAAGGAGTGCAGGGGAGGTATTCGGTAGCCATAGTGTATTTGTCAACATTGCAGCCGCTGTAGTTCATAGCCATTGTAAGGGCGGTTACTTCGCAGCCCGTAGGAAGTTCAGGCTCCTGATATATTATATCGAAATTTTGAATAACGCAACTGTCCCTTGACGCTCTTGATACTGTTGCAGTGCTGTTTTCCCGGAAATCATCGGCAATGTCATTTTTTTTGCCACAGCCTGAAATCAAAGTTATAGCGCTCATTGTGGAAAGCAAAAAAGCGGTAATTTTTATTGCAATATTTCTCTTCATCGCAATTCTCCGTTTCAAGTAAACATATGTACAAATTATACCACAAGCTTTGACAATAAACAATCTTTTCGGAGTAATATTGTTGTAAATAAGTTGTCACTTCTCAAATTTAAGATAGATTAGGCAAAATTTGTTTTTATAATAAGAACTTTCTGACGGTAAAAATAACTTAAACTGAATTATTTAATTGTCAATAATCGTCTTTAATTGATATGTTTTGTGTTTGTGAAAAAATTGTAAAAAAGTGTTGACAAAGTGAACGCACAGTGATATAATCAATACTGTTCTCAAGAGAGAACACAATTAAACAGTTGGTGTTAATGACGCTGAGGGTCCACCTGTTCCCATACCGAACACAGAAGTTAAGCTCAGTGGTGCCGAAAATACTTGGCTGGTGACGGCCCGGAAAGATAGGGAGATGCCAACATCAAAGTGTCCATCCAATAGGGTGGGCATTTTTTATTGTTAAATTTAAGTGATTAAGCAAAAATCCGGCTTCTTTCATATGAAGTCGGATTTTTCGTTTATCATTCAAGTACATCAAAGCCTCTGTCATACAGCATTAAATTAATATCAATTACACTTAGTTTGTGAAGCAGTCCAAACATTATTACCGCATCTCTGCCGTCTTTGGCATACAGAGGTGACGCTTTTATACGGTTCAGCAGTTTTTCTGTCTGGGTCAGATCCGCACCTATTCCAATGCAGAGCATTATCAGCTTATCTCTTGACGGTGTCTTTATTCCTTGGAATATCTGATAGCCGTAGTGCTTTTCTATCATAGAATTATTTATAGCCTCTGATTTGCTTATCTTTTTGCTTTGTATAATACTTTCAAGCATTTGAGGTAATGTCGCAAAATTCAGCTGATCCGAGTTTTCTTTAAAATAATCGTCAAGATTACTTTTTGATTTTAAGCTATTGAGAAGTTCATCAGTTGATTTTTTCAATTTATATCTTCCTTTTTATACAAATTTATGCTAATATTTACAAGAGGGGAGGTGCAAAAATGAACGAGTTTGAATATAAATTTTCACTTTGGCAATTTGATGTTGTTACAGATTTTAACAGAACGATACAGCTTGTGCGCAATCGCAGCACGGGTCGGCTTATGGTGAAAAAGATTATGCCTGCTTACGAATTTGAGGTACATAACGCTGTCAGTAAAATTAATAATTGCCATATCGCAAAAGTTTTTGATGTTATAACTGACCGCAATGCCTGCATTATTCTTGAAGAATATGTACAAGGTCATACCATTGAGCAGTATTTGTCAAAAGGTACTTTTGCGGAAGATTATGCCATAAATATTGCCCGTCAGATTTGCAACGGACTCAGTGTTTTGCACAAATATTCAATTACCCATCGTGACATTACTCCGTCCAATATTATCATAGGTTTTGACGGTGTTGTTAAGATAATTGATTTTGGAATTTCAAGACTGCATAAAGAAAACGCCAAACACGATACGCAGGTTCTCGGTACAGAGGGTTATGCCGCACCCGAACAATTCGGCTTTAAGCAGAGCGACTGCAAAACAGATATTTATGCTCTGGGAGTTTTGCTTAATTATATGCTAACAGGTCATATTCCGTCAGAAGTTATGTACCGTGACGGTGATGTTGCGGATATTATTAAAAAATGTACAGAATACAATGTTGAAAAGCGTTTTGAACGGATAGAAGATTTAGACGCCGCTTTGAAAAGAAAGAGAGTTTACGGCTTTAACTTTGCCGACAATTTTATGGAAAATTTCCCCGGACTCCGTTCGGAAAAGAAAGGTGTGCGTGTTTTTGCGTGCGTAATGTACGGCTGGATGTTTTTATGGATTATAGGTATGTACAGCAAGTATTGCGTAATAAATATACTGAACTTTTTTCCCGTCACGCTTATGGTAATACTGCTTTTCTTTATTCCCATTTCATTTTTCTCTGACCTTTTCGGCTTTCAGAGTTGTATTCCCAAAATAAGGGATATGCCTAAAACTTTAAGGAAGCTTATTTTTTACTCATTAGCCGTTGTGAGTATGTTTGTCGGTATGTCGATTTTCCGTGCCGTTACAACGGTATCTTATTTATGGTATTATTTTCCATAGTACAACAATATTATAACATAAATTTTTTTCTTAGTGTATGCTGTCAGCATACACTTTTTTATTTGGCTTTTTATATAATAATGTCAACGAATTTAATAAAAGGAGGAATTTATTATGAAAAATACCGTTAAAAAAGTTTTATGTACATTTATTGCAGTGGTTGCGGCGGTCACTTCTACATTGGTTTTTACAGGTTGTGGCTCAAAAAAAGCCACAAGCGACGTAAGTATTCCTGACTATACTTTTTCTGAAAGTTCTAAGGAAGAGGAAAGTTCGCAGGCAGAAGAAAGCTCAAAGGACGATGAATCTTCTGAGGAGGAAAGTTCAAAGACAGAAGAAAGTCAAAAAGATGAAGAAAGTTCTAAAGAAGAGAATAACGATTCCGACACCGTTGATCCTGATTTTAAGGAAGTAATGGACGATTACGAGGACTTTATGAATGATTATGTTGACTTTATGAAGAAGTACTCAAGCAGTGACAATCCTGCAGGACTTATGAAAGATTACACGGAGTTTGTGTCGAAGTATGCTGATTGGGGCAAGAAGATAGACGATATTGACGAGGATTCTCTTTCAAAAGCAGATTACGATTATTATATTGATGTGACAGCAAGAGTTACTAAAAAACTTGCAGAAGTTGCCGAATAATAAAAATGACTTTTAATGACATCTGGGAAGAAATCGTAAGATGCACAGGCAATGTAATTACCACAAAAGAGAATACAAAATTTACATATGTTGTAAATGAAAACAGCATTTTTATTCCGAAAGCGAATTGGAAAATTACAAAATCAGAGCTTGAAGGTGCGGTAAAAATGTTGCAAAATCCGTCATTTGCAAAGAATGCGGCAATCGGTTCATCGTATGTGTATGCTATAATATTTAATGCTTTGGCAGAAATTCAATAATAACAGACTTTTTCATATGGATAAAAGCGCTCGGGTACTGTACCTTGAGCGCTTTTATAATGCAATTAAAAGTTGGCTTTGTCAAGAAAAGTGCGTAAGTTTTTTAAAAATCATAAAAACTTTACAAATAATCCTATGAGAACAAATATGTATCTAAAAAACAACTACAATCATCCCATCAGTCTTCCTTATATTCTATTACTCGTGTACATATATAATGATAAATTATAATGATAAATGTATCACGAACTAAAGTCAAGTAATAATTTTCAAAAACGGATAATGTCTTTTCCTAGTGAATTCCCAAAGTAAATTCCACAGTAGGAAAGGAGTGGAATTTACTTTGGGAATTCACGCTTACAAACGCAATTATAAACGAATATAAAAACAGCTGTGACGGATTTTATCTTTTTGGCGACCTCGGTGCCGTTGATTTTTATAAAAAGCTCGGATTCAAAACCATAAATCAATACACTTGCAAAATTAAAGATGAAATAATTGCAAATGTTCTTCCCCACTCTTTCACACGCATAAACTACAAAAACTCTCGGACAGATTTGACCCGAGAGTTTTGTGTTATAACAATGGAGTTTGTTGATTATTAATTTTTATTATAATTTTGCAATCATCTTAGAGTTGCCGTGATAGTAGCACATGAACCGAGTAAATTATACAAGCTGTTTCTCTCACCGTTATATCCGTTTTCTTTGAGATGTTCGTCTGCCGTTTCTTCGGTAATCGGTTCAACATTAAAATCAACGGTCTGGGTTTCCTCTGTGCCGTCATTGTACTTAACGGTTACATCAACCGATACTCCTTCAAAAAGCTGTGAATAAAGCTCGTTATACATATCAATGATATCCGATTCATCATATTCGGGATTAAAATCTTTATCGAAATTCTCACCGTTTTTTTCGATGTATTCAGCTTTCACACTATCGCTCACGGCTTCACCGCAGTAAAGACTATACGCATTATATTTACTTAAAATTTTAGCCGCTTTTTCACTGTCATTTGCCATAAGATAAACATTCATACTAACAGGAGCAACTCCGTCAGAATCCACTTTAACGCTTTCATCCTGCTTATCATAATCAACGGTAAAACCCGAGTAAAAATAATCGGCACCCGAATTCATATATATTTTCATAGTTTCATCGGCATTTTTGTTTTCAAAATCCGATAATACTTTACCGCAATATACTTTTTCATTGTCATCTGTATTAAAAGTAAAATATGAATTGCCTTTTGCATTATATGTAATTGTACTTATGTTATCACCCTTGCAAGAAAGCAACAAATTAAAAGTTTCCTCATAGCTCTCGTAGCCGTAAGAATATCTATCAGCCCTATCTATAGCGGCAACCTGTACCGGTTTATCTTTAGTTAATTCAGCAGCTGCGGCCGTAATAACAAATCCGTTTTGATTTTGAGCAGGTTGAGAAAAAAGGGCAAACACACCACCCGAAACAAGCATTGCCGCAACAAGAGAAGCTGCAATAACTTTATTTACTTTTTTATTTTTACTTTTCTTAATGTCAATAATGTTGTCATTGCTTTGCTTGCTATAAATATTTTCTATCGCAGAATTAACTGCATTCTCACTGATTTTAATATCATTGATTGTTTTCGTATATAAATTTTTACGCATACTAAAGTCCTCCTTCGGATAGAATTTTGCCGAGTCTTTTTCTTGCCCTCTGCAACTGCGAACTGATTGTATTTTGACTTTTGTCCATTATACGGGCTATTTCTGCAATTGAATAATCCTCATAATAATACAGATAAATAACATTTCTGTACTGCTTTGGAAGCTGCCAAATTTCTTCCATTACAGCCTTTGTTTGCGGCTGCTCAAGTTCTGTATATTTGTCGATTGACTCAATCTTATTATGCCAAAACGACTTATGAAAATTATTGCATTTGTTTATGGTAACCCGTATAAGCCAATATTTTAAATGTTTTTCATCGTCAAGAGGCGGGTTCTTTGTAAGTATTGTAATGCAAACCTCTTGAAAAATATCCTCGGCGTCAGCTTTTGATTTTAAATTTTGATATGCAATGCGAAATATCATATCCGCATATTTTACAATTACTTGTTCGATTTTGTTTTTCGGTACCGAATGAATCACTCATTTGTAACCTCCTTTCACTGTTAATACAACTGCAAACACACATTTTCGTGCATAATTTTAAAATTTTTTAACTTTATAATACCAAATTAATGTCTGTTTGTAAAAACAGTGAATATATAAAACCGCGTAAACAAAAAGACCTTATCCATAAACGAATAATGTCTTTCCTTGGAGCTGATAACGGGCGATTGTAATTATTCAAACTCTTTGCCTCGCCTGCTACGGCTTGTTCACAGTCATATTTTCATCAACTCTACGCCCTAAAAACAGTCCACCGGACTGTTTTCTTTACGGGCTTTCAAATCCCGTTTTACAATTTCATCTTTAATCAAAAAAGATATTACCCACAAATTCGGATAATATCTTTTCCTTGGAGCTGATAACGGGCGATTGTAATTATTCAAACTCTTTGCCTCGCCTGCTACGGCTTGTTCACAGTCATATTTTCATCAACTCTACGCCCTAAAAACAGTCCACCGGACTGTTTTCTTTACGGGCTTTCAAATCCCGTTTTGCAATTTCATCTTTAATCAAAAAAGATATTACCCACAAATTCGGATAATATCTTTTCCTTGGAGCTGATAACGGGCGATTGTAATTATTCAAACTCTTTGCCTCGCCTGCTACGGCTTGTTCACAGTCATATTTTCATCAACTCTACGCCCTAAAAACAGTCCACCGGACTGTTTTCTTTACGGGCTTTCAAATCTCGTTTTACAATTTCATCTTTAATCAAAAAAGATATTACCCACAAATTCGGATAATATCTTTTCCTTGGAGCTGATAACGGGATTTGAACCCGTGACCTCGTCCTTACCAAACCGTTTTATCACTTTTTGCCACTTTTTGCAATCTTTAATAAACGGCTATTTTATGCGGTTTTTCGATGGTTGTGTTTTGGTAGTGTTTCGTAATTTTTGGGGTTTATTCGTTAAATTAAACCCCAAATAAGCCCCAACTTTTCCGCTGCGTGTAAACAATGATTTATGCAGCGGTAGAACATATTGCAACTATTTGCAACTATGATTGTTGGTAAATGTTGGAGCAATTCGCAAAAGCAATGTGACTTTATCAATTGTATTCGTGAAGTAACGGGGGCAATACTCATATATCGGAGCTGTTGACAATAAAAGCCGTGACGAACCCGTGAAGAGGTACGCCCCCCGTTAAAATTTTCAGCGTTTGCATTCGCAAGACCGTAGGGGTAACATTGAAATATTACGCAGCCCATATTATATAGCCCCCTCCCTGTTATTTGTGGACATATGGCGGTATTTGGCGAAATATAAGAATATTAAGGCAGAAAAAAGGGCAACGGTTGTTATTCCGCTGCCTTTGCTTTTTCTCTCACATTTTCTTACATTTTGCCGTGTGGAACTGTTGCGCTCTCACGCCCTGCCTTGTATGCCGCCGCTAAAAGCACCACATAAAATACGCTGTGATTTGCGTTTCTCATATCGTTATGAGCCTCGCAGAAGTCTGCAAGTGCGTTTACTGCTCCGTCAAGGTCATCTGTCGGAATTCCGCACTTTTCAAGCTCCGACTTAATAAGCAAGTCCATTTCTTCCATTGTTTTCATTGTTTATATTCCCCTTTACATTTTATGTGCTGTGTTTTTATACATCAGCTTTATAAATTTCAGAATTGCCACTAAAGCCTTGTGATTTTTAATAGCTTGTGTGTACTCGATAATTTCATTTCTGATTACAATATCTGATTTCATTTTACATACCCTTTCGTGTATTGCCGCTGCATATCACCAACTATACAACGGCTGATTTGTTCCGCATTAGTACCGGTCTGCGGATTATTTGCGTTTAACTGTATCACCTGCACCCGTGTGGGTTAGATTGAAAGTGATAATCTCAAGCCCTGCACCATATTGACATAAAAACCGCCTGTAATTGCCTGTAAGCGTGCATTTACGGTTGTAATGTTATCAATTACGCCACTAAGTAAACACGCCACAGCAGCGGAAATATAGCCCATTTTGTACGGCTTGCCGTTGCCCACACTTGCATACACTGCAATAGCATTGAGGTCAAAGCTGTTTTGCTTTTCTCTTAACAGGCTAAAGCTGACCGTTTCGGGGTTGTATCTGCTCAAATGTTCGATTGCCTCTTGTCTGCGTTCTTTTGTAACGCCTGCAACCTTTACGCTTGCCTTGCCCTTAGCGAGTTTCCACGCCATTCTAAAAGCCTGTGAAAGTGTATAGCCACCCTTGCGGAGATTGTTTGCTACCTTGCAGATGATTGAACGGTTTAACATTTCGCATTCCCCTTTCCTTATCCTGTGACTATATTATACTACAATGTTTAAGTGTATTCAATTGGCAAAATGTACAATGTTTAAGTGTAATAATTGTGCATAATTGTACTTGTTAAGTGTAAAGGATTATGCTATAATAGTATCTGTAAAGGAACGGTGGCGGCTGTTTCAGCTCCCTTGTGAAAGGGGGTGAGTGTCTTAATGACTGATGTAATTTTATTACTTACATTCGCTGTTGTCTTAACGGCAGTAAATGAAATCATAAAGAACATAAAAAAGAAATAACCGCCCTGTACGGCAATACAAGACGGTTATTGTTTCAATAATTTAGTTTTGCAAGCGGAACAGCTAAAGCCGTTCCTTTTCACCTTTATTATACAACAACAACAGGTCGGTTGTCAATAGATTAGGCGGTGAAAATATGGCAGAAAATAAAAACAGTAGGGCAAGAATTGAGGCTAATAACAGGTATAATGCTAAAGCCTATGACCGCATTAATATTGCCGTTCCTAAAGGGCAAAAAGACATCATAAAAGCCCACGCAGAAAAGAACGGCGAAAGCGTAAACGGCTTTGTTAATCGTGCTATTGATGAAACTATGCAAAGAGAAACGGAGAGCGGCACATAAATGATTGTGAAATATTCAAAGGCTGCATTAAAATTTCTTGCAAAGGCTGACAAGCCGACAATTACAAGAATCAGAGCAGCTGTTCAAGGATTAACACACACGCCGCCCGAGGGTGACATAAAAGTTATGCAGGGCTTTTCTGACGGCAGGCAAAGGCTTAGAGTAGGAAAGTACCGAGTAATTTACAGATACGGTCTTGATAATCAAATCGAAATCGTATATATTATTGACATAGGTTCTCGTGGCGACATATACAAATAAGAGGTGATTTTTATGTCTGAAAAAGCAGTACAAATCGCAGAAATGCTCGATATGCTCCCCGAAAGCGACCAACAGTTAGCGTATGAACTTGTAAAAAAGCTCGTGCTTGCGTGGGATCCTGATTTTACAAAGGTTACCGAACAGGAACGCAAGGACATTGAAAACGCCGAGCAAAGCGGCTTTGTAGATGAAAACGCTATTGATTGGGATAATCTTTCAAATTACGAATAAATAACAAAGCATAACACAAGGGCAAGTCTTGAAATACAGGCTTGCCCTTTCTGTTTGTTTTGTGCAGCGGAATAATGCCAACTCTTACGCTCAAAAGTGAGCTAAAGTATTTCGTATTACACAAACAATGCAGCGGTAAGCACTCCCCCCCTTAAAAAATCAGCCTTTTAGATTATTGGGTACCGAGGGTGGGGGATTGAAATTCTGCACGCCTCGCATATGACCCCCCTCCCCTAAATTTTGACCGCTGCGTTGGTGTTAGCTACTCAGATGTGCGACACCGCATTATATGCAAATATTCAGTTATTCCGCTGCATATTCTTTAATATTTCTATAATGCCGCATACGCTTGCAAAAACGCCTTGCAATCGGTTTTTACTGCTTAATAGTGTAAATTTACGATTAATTATATATCGCAATACAAGGCTTTTAAATGCTGTTTATGGTGCATTTCTGATAGATTGGCAAGTGGATTGGGGTGGATTGAAAAGTATATCAGATTGTAACCGGCAACGGTGCAGAGGACTATTCCGCAGAAAAGAATTCCCCACTGCAAAGCAAAAAGCCTATACAAGCGTAATGCAAGTACAGGCTAATTTTCTAACAAAAACCGACAATTAGTTGCTTTGCTCACTCAATCCCAACAGGTAATCAGATGTTACTTTAAGAGCCTTTGCAAGTTTTCGCAAGCTGTTGGTGCTCGGTGCGTTTACTCCGTTCAAGTATGAGTAAATTAGTTTGCGATCAACACCTGACTTCTTGCTTAGTTCAGTCGGGTATATTTTTTGAGCGTTCATAATTTCGTTTAGCTTTTCCGAGAACGCTAAATCCTTTCTATGCCTTTGGTCTGTCATTGTGTGTTCCTCTCTTGGTGGGGTTATAGGTAACTGTAAAGCTCGTTTGCTACTCCGTCAACGCTATTTGCAATCTGTTCTAAACGCTGAATTTTTACAATTTCCAGAGCCTCGGCAAAAGTGAGCTTTCTAACCTCTGCCGCTGTCTCATTCATAAGGTTTATAGTTTCATCTATGATGTCAAACTGTGCATTTAAATTTTTATTCATTGTTTGTACCTCGCTTTGTTGTAATATTTTTGTATTGCATAGTTATATTTTGTAATTACACGCATATTACACGCAACAAACACGCAACACAAGCACGCTAAAAACGGCTTGGTTATGCGGTTTTTAGTCAATACACGCTTTACACGCTTTGTTGTCAGTCCCTATATATAATATATAATTTTGATTTTATATACTAATACTTTGATAAAAAAAAGTGCTAAACATAAATTAAAGCGTGTATATCGTGTAAAAGCGTGTAAATATAGATAATCACTAACTTTATTGCTATTGCCCAATGCGTGTATAAATCGTGTAAATGCCTTTAATGCGTGTAAAATAGATTAGTGCGTTATCTCAACATCTACACCTATGCCCTCAAAGCCTCGTGCTCGTTTTCCTCTTATGTTTACATTTGTACTGTATTCTATGCCTTTCTTTTTACCTTTTGCTTTAACTGCCGAAACAAAGGTTTTTTGTTTTAGTGTGGTTAATAGGTTGTCGTCGCAAAAATCTTGATAAAATTGGTAAAGAGTGTAGCTATGTATTTGCAGTCCGGGCTTGATTATAAAGCTGTCGCACTCCTCAAGAAAGCAAAGTACGGAGTCCTGCTGCTTTTTCAACTCCTCGCTTTTCTCCTGTGTGCGTTCGCTGACATAGATTTTAAAACTTCTTTTGATTAACTCGTTCAAACCGTCAACAAGCCATTTTGCCACGCCCTCGCTCTCGGTTTCGATTATTTCACGGTCAATAAACGGGTTGTCTATTCTGTTTCTATCTTTAGGCTTTGCCTGCAAAACAAGCTGACGGCGTGAAAATCCCTCCGAAATATCATACAAGGATTGCAAAGTGAAATTGCCGAAAATCAAAAAGCGGGCATATGATTTAAACTGATTGTCTTGTATAAATTTCTTCTCCGCTGCTATGGTGGTTTTGTTTGTCACAAGATTTTTAAAGGTCCTTGCGTTTGTCAAGGCATTTTCGCTCAAGTCGTCGTCAATAAAAAGCAATTTATTTTCTATATTTGCAATACCGAAATTCTTTTGCAAAACGCTGATACTATCATTATAGCAGTTGCTTTCTCCAAATATGCCGTTGAGAACCGCACCCAATACGCTTTTACCCTCGCCGCCGTCACCGATAACAAGTAATGCTTTTTGCAGAATTGTAGTAGGCAGCAGGCAGTAACCGCAATACTGCTGTATAGTCTGTTGGTCGTCCTCATAGTAAACGGTTTTCAGATAATCAAAAAACTTTGTGGGGGCTTTAGCATTAGGATCGTAATCGGCGTTAATACGATTTATACAAAATTCCTTTTCATTGCTCCAAACTGTAAAAAGTCCGTTTTCGTCCTTTGAAAGCGTGCCGTTTTTAAAATGAATTTTGTCAAGTGTGGGAGTAGGCGGCTCGGTGTAACAATACTGTTTAATCCCCTCTAACAGCTTTTTGGATTTATCACTTGCATTTGTGCGTATATAGCCTTTTATTTCATTAAAAATTATATTTTTCGCCTTATCGTCCGACATTTTGCCGTTAACAGAATATAAAACGCCGTTAATACATTTTACACCCTGCTGCTCTGCAAAACATTCTATATATTGGCTTTCATCAAGTTTCAGCTTGCCGTAATCGTCTTGATACACCCATATAGGAGCGTAATTTACATTGTTTTTAGGTGCTTTTGTGTCGGTATTCTCTGCCTGTGGCAATGGCTCGGTAAAGGCCTTTGTACGGTCTTTTAAAGCCTCGATCTTGTGTTTTACGATCTGTGCAATAGTTTTGCCGCCGCTTGGCTGTTCGCTTTCGTAAATGTCGGTGATGTCGCCCTTTTCTTTCAGATTTTCCCATTCTGTGCAAAGGTCAAGCACCTTTACGGAATGTGCAACCGTCAAAAGCTCGTTTGCCACAAGGCTTGCAAAGTTTTTGCCTGCCTCGTCATTATCGGGAATAATCGCAACATTCAAGTCCTTGAACAGAGGAGTAAAACGGCTGTCCCACTTTTTACCCTTGCTGCCCTTGGTTGCTCCGTCGGGTGCAGAAACAGCAAGCAAGCCGACTTTGTCGGTCATTGTATCGGCGTCCTTTTCACCCTCAACAATGTAAACGGTATTATCGGCAGCGGTATTACTTAAAATCTCTTGATTATACAATGGTGGATTTATGCCGCCCCTGCCTTTCTGCCAACTGCCGTTATTGTCTTTGTGCTGCCAACAAAAGGACTTTTGCCATTTGCCGTTAGTCCACTTGTAAAAGCGTATTTTCTTGAGCCTGTCGCCGTACCTGTATTCAATGCTTGCAGGCTTTGGCGTTTTACTGCCCTGCGGCGGTGATTGAAAAAGGTCACGCATAGAAAGCCCTATTGCTCTTGTTATATCCTCGGCTCTGCAACCCGCAAAGCAATTTAAAAGGATTTTGCCGTTGTCCTCAGATATGCAAAGGCTCTGTGTGTTGTCATTGTGGCAAGGGCAGGTTACCATAAAGCTATTATAGCCGTTAGGTTTAGGATTGCGAAAATATGAAATAATTTCTTGCAATTTCAAATTCTCACCCCCTTAATAAATCGGTCTGATTTTGTTATTCTCGGCAGCGGAATTGTTTTCGGCTGTGCCGCTGCCCGAAAGATAATTTATAAGTCCGTCAAGGTTGATAAGTCTTTTCCTGCCGCACATCACAACGGGAATTTTACCGCTGATTGCAAGCTGTCTTATGTAATATTTACTAATGGCCGTGTTTTCGTCTATCTTTTTGATTTCGTTGTAACACTCGTCAAGTGTTCGCATTCTCGCTAAAGTAATAATAAAGACTTCCTCTCTTACCCACAGCCGATTTATTTAAGTATTTTTCGGTTATCCGCTGTAATTTTCAGCGTTGTTGTGTTATAATAACCGTAAGACTGCGGATTTATTTTTACATTGGTAGGCTTTAAACAACGAAAATTGCATTAATTAGGCTAATCTTTGCAAAAATTCTTTGAATAAAGCGTAAATTTGCTGTCTGCCGTTGGCTTTCGTGGTGGTTAGTCAACGGCTTTTTCTTTTGCGATTTCCTCAATTGCAGAGAATATACGCTGTTTCTCGCCCTGTGGCAATTCACGGCGTAATTTGCGTGTTACTGTCGGCTCACTGATACCGAAATGGTCTGCAAGTTCCCACATTCTCACGCCTGCACCTTTTGCTTTTGCTCTGATGTCTGCGTTTGCTAACATTTTATCAATTCCTTTCATTTTGTTATTGACAAATCATCATCAAAAGTATATTATAAAGATGATGATTGTTGCTATAATTATTATATAACAACAACTGTGATTTATCAATAGTATTGTTGCTATAATTTTAGAATAGCAACAAAAATAGTCAATTAATGGGAACGGTGATAAATATGGCAACAAATGAAACATTTGCCGATAGGCTTACAAAATTAAGAGAAAACACGGGCAAAAAAAGGCAAGAAGTAGCAGATGAATTAGAAATATCACGGGCAAGTCTTGAATATTACGAAAAGGGCAAACGCAAGCCCGATATTGAAGTGTTGGCGAAAATAGCAGAATATTACAAGGTGTCAACCGATTATTTGCTCGGACTGTCTATTGCTTCCACAACTGATAAAGATGTTCAATTCATTTGTGATTATACAGGACTAAGTGAAAAATCAGTTGATGTACTGCATTTCTATAAAGGCTATGAAATGATATATCCAACTATTAACAAGCTGTTAGAAAGCGAAATCGGTTCGGTTTTTAAAGAGCTTGGTGTAAATGAAGTGCAAGAGCTTATCGAAAGTGAAAAGTATGAAAGTGTTGAGTATCTGCAAATTGTATCAGCTTTAGAACAATACCTTAATTTGAAAAAGCCTGCTCCTGCTTTAGATAAATGGTTATCAATTTCAAAAAGCGGAAAAATGAACAGCTTAAGTGAAACAGATGTTGAAATTACAAGCAAGCTGACATACGAGGACTTAATAACTGTAAAAACAATAAAACAAAGCGAGTTGGTTGAAAATGTGTTATTCAAGAATATAATCGACAAAATAAAGAAATTAAAACAAGACGGTGATTAAATGGCAACTATTGAAAAGCGAAACAACGCATACCGCATAACCGTATGCTGCGGTTATGACATAAACGGCAAGCAAATACGGCGGCGTATGACTTATACCCCCGACGAGAAAATGACCGCAAAGCAGATTGAAAAGGAAGTGCAGCGGCAAGCTGTGCTATTTGAGGAGCAATGCAATAACGGCACAGTCGGCACCGACGGCAGAATGAAACTTGCCGACTTTGTACCTATCTACCTTGAAAACGCAAAGCACAGGCTCTCCCCTGTTGTGTATGAAAAGTATTGCCATATGCTCGACATCTGCATTATCCCAATGCTCGGACATCTCAAACTAAAGGACATCAAGCCTATTCACATACAGCGATTTGTAAACGCTCTTGAGGAACGCACAACACATTTTGACGGCAAAGAGGGCAAACTTACACCCTCAACCGTTCGCCGATATTACACAATGATTCAATCAGTTTTGCACAGTGCTTACAAGTTGCAGCTTATAGGCGTAAATCCTGCCGACAGCGACAGAATAACCCTCCCAAAGGTCGAAGAACAAACAACCGACATTTTCACACAAGAAGAATTAGGCGTAATGCTCGACAAGCTCGAGGCTGAACCGCTGCAATTCAAAGTATTAATACATCTTGCGTTAAACACAGGCTGCCGCCGTGGTGAGCTTGTGGGGCTGAAATGGTCTGACATAGACTTTACAACGGGCATTGTAACCGTGAGCAGAAGTAATTACAAGCTGACAGGCGACAAAGAAATTAAGAGTAAATCAACAAAAACAGGCAAAAGCCGTACAATTATGCTACCGCCGTACTGCATAGCCTTGTTAAAGAAATACAGAGCAGAACAGACACAAGAGCGGTTCTTACTCGGGGACCGTTGGCAGGGCGATAATTGGATATTTATACAGGCAGACGGCAAACCTATGTACCCCACTACGCCGACATTGCAATTTACCCGATTTCTCAAGCGTGCAGGACTTGAGCATAAAAAGTTCCACGCACTCCGCCACACCTCGGCAACGCTACTGTTGAGCAACGGAACGAATATCAAAAATGTTGCTACAAGGCTGGGACACGCACAGCTAAAGACAACAAACCGCTATGTGCACGCTGTGGAAGAGGCAGAAAAGCAAGCGGCAAATACCTTTGAAACCCTATTGAATACAAACCGCAAACACGCATAATAAAAGCCGTGTACTCACAAAACACAACGAGTACACGGCTATATTTTATATCCGAATATTTAATTTTTGGGGTAAACAACCGCAAAAGTGGGGATATTCTCTGCCGATATTTTACACAGAGCAAAGCAGCGGAATAAACCCCCGAAAAATGAATTTTAAAGACAATAAACCCCAAATAAACCCCAAAACGGCTTATAATTCATTTAAAGCAAAAAGAAAAACCGCCCCCAAACCCTAAAAAACGGCTCGGTTATGCGGTTTTTCCTTGGAGCTGATAACGGGATTTGAACCCGTGACCTCGTCCTTACCAAGGACGCACTCTACCTCCTGAGCTATATCAGCATATTAAATTTTTAATCAGCGTTAAGCAACATTGGTATTATATCACATATGTTTTACAATTTCAAATGTTTTTTTAATTTTTTTCAAATTTCTTGATAAAAATTTGAAATATTCCGTATAATACGAAATTTGTATTGCACAAATCATAAAACCAAAATAGGCGGTGTCAGAAGTCCTATAATACGCCCACAAGGACTTCTAACAAACTACCTATTACCCTGAAATGTCGAAATGACATTATATTCAGTATTTTACAACAAGTTATAATTATTGTCAAGTTAAATTACGGTAATTCCGAGTCCACGCATAACATTTAATGCGGCTGTATTTAAACCGTCATCATTTGAGGCAGTGGCATTGCTGTCAACAGTCAGTCGTGCGTTCGGCAAAGCGGTTCGGGCAAGCACGGCGTTTGAAATAACACAAATATTTGATACAAGTCCGCAGAGCTCGATTTCTTTGTAATCACACTTTCTTAGATAATCAAACAGAGCCTCACTGCCATAGGTGCATTTCTTGAACACTTTGTCGTTTGGCTGAACCATAGACTTGATTTTTCCGTAAAGTTCGTGACCTTTTGTGTACTCAATGCAATGTTCAATCGGCAATATTCTGCCCTCAAAAGTAGTCAAGTAATCGCAGTGATGGGTATCGAGAGTGAATATAATGTCTGCACCCTCTGCCCTGTATTTTTCAATTTTTTCGGCAATTGCATTTTCAAGTTTTTCCGCACCGTCAAATCCAAGTGAACCGTTTACAAAATCCACCTGATAATCAACTGTAATCAAGCATTTTCTCATAGTAAACTCCTTACTTCCACGGGCGCTTTTTACCGTCCCAGCCTTTGTTATGCCAATAGTCCGTATCAGCCTCGTTCCAATCGCTTTTCCTTTGAATTATACGCATAAGTTCAAAAAAGGCTTTGGTCTTGATTCCGACCTTCACCTTGCCGTCCTTTGCTTTGATTTTCTTTGCAAGGGCGGTGGTCTTTTTGTCGATTGCTTTCAAAGTGTTTTCGCTGATTCCGTTGTATGATGTGGCACGGACATTCACACCGTATTTATAAATTTTTGGTATTCCCCAAAAGAAAAAGCTGTCGGCAATATCTTTATTGGTTGACTTTGTACCCGCTCCGGCTGCGGTAGAAATACAAACTGCCTGCTTTGAAAACATCTTCTTTTCAGGACGGTGTACCATCCAACGGTAGCCGTAATGGTCCAGAAAACTTTTCATAGCGCCTGTGGTGTGGTAAACATAAACGGGGCTTGTAAAAATAAGCACATCTGCATCATCAATTGCATTTGTCAGCTTTTCGAGCCTTGCGTGATGAGGGCAAAGATGTTCATTTTTTATAAAACAGCTTGTACAGCCAATGCACATATCACTGAAATCCTTTGGCAAAAAGAACTCTGTAACTTTGCCGCCAAGTTTATCGGCAAGCATTTTGCCGATGTGATATGTAGAGCCTTTATGGCTCTGACCGTTGACTACTGTAATTTTCATTCCTTAATCTCCACAGGTTTTTCGTCAAAGCCTTTTATTTGAAAACGAAGTCCGCAGGTTGAACATTCGTAGTACGGTTTGCCGTTGTTTTTTCCGTCATCTACGATGAGCATAGGACTTTCGCAAAATGGACAAAGTTTAATATCTTCCATAGTTATTCTCCGTTCGGATTAATTTTTAATGTATTAATAATCGGTTATTTGTCAATAGTTTGGCAATTATGGTTTAGCAAAATACTTTTTAAAGCAATTATAAAAGTTTGGTCGACCTTTTCAAAGGTCGTGGGTGTGGGCAAAGCCCACAAATACTTTCCGCTTACGCAATCTAACGATAGCCAAACAGCTCGCTGTTTGGCGGCTTGAACACAACGGCGTTAGCCTTTAAAAAGGCTTGACCTAAATTTTTCAACATTATTATAACAGAATGTTAAAAAATCAGTTCAAAAACAATTTAAGAATTTTCAACTGACCGCTTTCGTTATCGGCAATGCCAAGACCTAAAAATTTTCCCTGTCTGTCGCTTACTCTGATTATTTCCTTATCTTGCGCTTTTGCTTTTGCAAGTGCGGTTCTTGACATATCAAGTTCACCGCCGTTTGAAAAGCGTTTTGCCTGTGCGTCAGACACATATATTTTGCGGTAACTTGCAAAAAGAGTTTCCGTGCGCATAATATGCTCTGAAATCTCTCCCTTTTCGGCTAATTCTCTTGCAGTTTCAAGCGTAATGCTGTCAGCAAGGTTATAGCCGCACGCAGCCGTCCTGCACAAAGCAGTCATTACTGCACCCGTTTTGAGAATTTTACCTAAATCGTCAATTATTGTTCGGATATATGTTCCCTTTGAACAGCTTATATTCAATGTTCCGCTTTGGCTTTCTTCGTCAAAATCTTTAAGTTCAAGTCTGTAAACCGTAACTTTTCTCGGCTTTCGTTCAACTTCTTTTCCCTGTCTTGCAAGGTCGTAAAGTCTTTGACCGTTTACCTTGATTGCCGAGTACATCGGTGGCAGCTGCTCGATTTCACCTCTGAAATTTTCAAGTGCCGATAAAACATCTGCCTCGGTTGCGGTTTTATCGCTTTGTGATGTTACGGCACCCCATATATCGAGGGTATCGGTTGTCATTCCGAGGCGGAATTTTGCGGTATATGATTTATCGTGATTCGGCACTATATCCTGCGCTTTTGTGGCGTTGCCGAGAAGTATGGGCAACACGCCCGTTGCGTTTGGGTCAAGTGTGCCTGTATGACCGATTTTACGCTGACCTGTCAGCTTTCGTATCACAGCCACTACATCAAACGAAGTAAATTTCTGCGGTTTATTTATAATTATTACACCGTTCATAGAGTTTCTTCCGCTGCCTTTATCAGCTGACTGCGCACATCTTCAAGACTGCCGTTTATAGAACATCCTGCCGCCGCCTTATGTCCGCCGCCGCCAAACTTTGAGCAGAACTTTGCGGCATCAATATCGCCGTTGGTACGAACGGAAATTTTGAAAAATCCGCCCTCTTTTTCTTTCATAGTAATGCCTATCAATACACCCTCAATTTGACGAGGAATAGAGGCAAGTCCCTCTATTTCATCCTCGCCGATGTTAAGGCTTTTGAGCATATCGAGAGTAACCCACACAATGGCGCACTTTTCATTTGCGCAATAGGTAATGGTATCATAAACTTCCCGCTCAAGCATAATTTTTTCTTTTGACTTTGTTTCAAACATAACCTTGTTGATATATGCCGAGTTGCAGCCGAGTTCCACAAGGCTTGCGGCAATTCTAAAGGTATCGGCGGTAGTGTTTGTGTAGCGGAAACAGCCCGTATCGGTAGAAATACCCGTATAAAGGCAGTCTACGATTTGCTTTGTAAAGTTTACGCCCATACGCATAAGAAGTTTGTAGATAATCTCACAGTTTGCCGCCACATACTTATCGACGAACTTTTCTTTTGCGGTAACGGAGTTTGAACCGTGGTGGTCAATACAAATGTCAATTTTACCGAGATATTTTTCCATATTGGGGGCTAAAAGACTGTCTGCCGCAACATCTGTACTTATGATGTAGTCGGCGGTAAAATCCTGCTCCTCCACACCCTCTGTAAGATACTCGAATTTTGGCGGTAACTTTGCGGTAATTACTCTTGCGTTTTTGCCAAGCTGCTGAAGAGCAATGCAAAGCGCATATCCGCTGCCGAGAGTATCGCCGTCGGGGTAGTTATGAGTTAATATTTCATAATTATTGTGTTCTCTGAGGAAAACGGAAATATCATAAAGATTCATCTTCGTCCACCTCGTCCTCGGGAATGTCCAAGTCATTTAAAATTCTGCTGATGTTTGCACTGTACTCAATGCTGTCGGTAGCCTTAAAAATAAGCTGTGGAACATATCTGAGTGTAAGACGGTGAGAAAGCTCACGGCGAATAAAGCCTGCTGCGGACTTAAGTCCCTTAACTGCCTCGTTGGCACGGTCAAGTCCCTCCATAGCGCTTACATAAACCGTACAATAAGAAAGGTCATTAGTAACATCAACACGAATGATTGATAAAAAAGCCTGCTGCACACGAGGGTCTTTAAGCTCACGAAAAATAGCCGTAAGTTCACGCTTTATATCCTCGGTAGTGCGTTCTAATCTATGTCCTGCCATAATATCCTCCAAATATAATTCATAATGCGTAATTCATAATTCATAATTCATAATTATTCTGAATTTCATTACAGATTATAGGGTTGTGGTCGATTAACTAATGCTGTAATTTAATAAAAAATCAGCTTATGCCTTAGTCAATCCTATAATACGATTAGCGGCAAAGCAATTTTCATCACTTTGTCCGCTAACCGCTAATCACTGATTAATCACGATACTCCTCGATTGTGTAAGCCTCGAAAAGGTCGCCCTCTTTAATATCGTTAAAACGCTCAAGACCGATACCGCACTCGTAGCCCTCGTTTACTTCCTTAACCGCATCTTTAAAACGCTGTAATGATGCGATTGTATCCTCGGCAATTACGATACCGTCACGAATAACTCTTACGCCTGCGTTTCTTACAATCTTACCGCTCTTTACATAAGAACCCGAAATTGTACCTACGGACTTAATCTTAATTACATTTCTGCACTCTGCAGTGCCGAGAACTACCTCTCTTGTCTTAGGAGCGAGCATACCCTTCATAGCAGCCTCAATCTCCTCAATACAATCGTAGATAATTCTGTAAAGACGCATATCAACGCCTGCACTTTCCGCATTTGCGGCAGCAACGCTGTCAGGACGAACATTAAAGCCTACTATAATTGCATTTGAAGCCTCGGCAAGCATTACATCGGATTCATTGATAGCACCTACACCGCCGTGAATTACATTTACTCTTACCTCGTCATTAGAGAGTTTTTCGAGCGACTGCTTTACAGCCTCAACAGAACCCTGAACATCGGCTTTTACGATAATCTGTAATTCCTTAACTTCGCCCAACTTCATCTGGTCAAAAAGGTTGTCAAGTGTAACCTTTGTCTGTGCCTTGAACTGCTCCTCTTTCTGAGATGCCTTTCTCTGCTCAACAAGCTCTCTTGCAAGTTTTTCATCAGAAACAGCGTTAAATATATCGCCGCCCTGCGGAACTTCTGCAAGACCTGTAATTTCAACAGGAACCGAAGGGCCTGCCTCTTTTACTCTCTCGCCCTTATCGTTTACCATTACTCTTACTCTGCCTACGCAAGTACCTGCAATTACGATGTCACCCTGATGAAGTGTACCGTTCTGTACAAGTACAGTGGCAATAGGGCCTCTGCCCTTATCAAGACGAGCCTCAATAACAGTACCTTTTGCGGCTCTGTCAGGGTTAGCCTTAAGCTCTTTCATTTCTGCAATAAGTGTTACCATTTCGAGGAGGTCGTCAAGACCCTCTTTGGTTTTTGCAGATACAGGAATACAAGGTGTGTCGCCGCCCCATTCCTCCGGAACAAGCTCATACTCTGTGAGCTGCTGCTTAACATTCTCCGGATTTGCGCCGACCTTATCCATTTTGTTGATAGCAACAATTACAGATACGCCTGCGGCTTTAGCATGGTTGATAGCCTCTACTGTCTGCGGCATAATACCGTCATCGGCAGCTACAACGAGGATAGCAATATCAGTAACCTGTGCGCCTCTTGCTCTCATAGTTGTGAAAGCCTCGTGACCCGGTGTGTCAAGGAAGGTGATGGGCTTGCCATTAATTTCTACTCTGTAAGCACCAATGTGCTGAGTGATACCGCCTGCCTCGCCTGCTGTAACATTTGCATGACGGATAGCGTCAAGGATTGAAGTTTTACCGTGGTCAACATGACCCATTACAACTACAACAGGTGCTCTCTCTACGAGATTTGTATCGTCATCTTCACTGTCGTCAATAATTCTTTCTTCGATTGTAACCACAACTTCTTTTTCAACCTTTGCGTGGAACTCCATTGCAATGAGTGACGCTGTATCAAAGTCGATTGTATCGGTAGCGGTTACCATTGTGCCCATAAGGAATGCCTTTTTAACAACCTCGGCAACTGTAGCCTTAAGTCTTAAAGCAAGCTCCTGAACAACAATTTCATCAGGAATTTGAATTGTCATCTGCTTTTGCTTACGCTCAAGCGCAATACGCTTCAAACGCTCCTGCTCTGTTTCTCTCTTGCCCTGTCTTCTGCCCTTCTGCTTTTGAGAACGGTTGGTAAACTTCTGCTTTTTAACAGTGTTGTCCGTACTTCTCATCTTTGAAGATGCGTTTGCAAGGTCATCGTACTTCTGGTTGTAACGCTCAACATCAACATTTACGGCACGGGTATCTATTACTCTGCGCTTACGGGTTGAAGTTTCTTCCTCGCTTGTAATTTCAACAGGCTTTGACTCTGCCTTTGGTTCAGCCTTTGTCTGCTTTGCAGGCTTATCCTGAACTTTATTCTGCTTTTTGCCCTCTGCCTTGTTGTCCTTATTGTCAGACTTGCGGTCATTCTTTCTGCCGTTCGGCTTGTTGTCTTTGCTGTCTTTATTATTAGCCTTTTTCTCGGCTTTAACCTCTGCCTTTGCAGGTTCTGCGGTTTTATTTCTTGACGCAAAAAATTTATCAAAATTTGCTACATTGTTTTTCTGTGTTACGGCGTCAAAAACGATATTAAGTTCGCTCTCCTCGAGAGTAGCCATAGCCTTTTTTGTAACGCCGCAATTTTTCTCAAGAATATCTGAAATTTCTTTTACACTAACGCCTAAATCCTTGGCAACATCTCTTACTTTGTATTTTATCATATTATTCTCCTCTCTGTTCACCTTCAATAAGCATAGCAAGCTTATCTGCAAAACCTTTGTCCTCCACCGATAAAACTCCGCAAAGTTTGCCGAGTGAAAAACTTATTTCATCTTTGGTTCTGTTTACTTCAAGTACACGAACATTTTGCTTATGTGCCTGCAATAAAACAGGCTTTAAGCTGTTTTGTGAAAAATCATTTGCATACAAAATCAGTTTTGCCTTGCTCTTTGCCATTGAGTCAATGCAGGGGTCAGCTCCGATTACAAGCTTTCCTGCACGGCGGCACAATCCGAGCAACGACAATATTCTGTCATTCATATCCGACTGCCTCCCTTAGCTGTCCGCTTTCAAGCTGTTTTCAAGCTGTTCATAAACTTCGTCGGGGATTTTGCAGGAAAACGCTCTTTCAAACCGTCTTGCCTTTCTCGCTTTTTCAAAACATTTTATGTCGTGGCAAATATACGCTCCTCTTCCCGACTTTTTACCCGTAAGGTCAAGACTTATCTCGCCCTTTGCGGTTACATTGCCGTTCTCGTCCTTGGTATCGGGAGCTTTTACTACTCTGATAAGCTCACGCTTTTCTTTCATTTTGCCACAACCTGTGCATTTTCTAAGCGGCTGTTTTTTCTGTGTCATAAAATCCCTCCCTGCATTTATATATTTATATTTTATATAAAATTATTCTTCGTTTGTATTCTCGTCAGCCTCAACATCAGCCTCGGCAGTTTTCTCGCCGTCAAGGTCGAGTGCCTCTGTATTCTCTTCCGCTGTATCGTCAAGCTCAAGTGTATCTTCTGCTGTTGTATCTTCGGCAACTTCGAGTTTTTCGTCCTCTTCATCTTCTCCGAAGAAACCGCTTTCGGGACGAATGTCAATCTTCCAGCCTGTAAGTCTTGCGGCAAGGCGGGCATTCTGACCCTTGTTGCCGATAGCAAGAGAAAGCTGACCGTCCGGAACAGTTACTCTGCAGTTCTTGTTCTCAAGGTCTGTAATTTCAACGCTCAATACCTTTGCAGGAGAAAGTGCGGCTGAAATGTACTTCTGCGGGTCATCGCTGTATTCGATAATATCAATCTTCTCACCGCCAAGCTCGTCAACAATGCTGTTTACACGAGCGCCCTTTGTACCGATACAAGCACCTACGGCGTCAATGTCGGGATTTTTGCTGACAACAGCCATTTTGGTTCTTGAACCTGCCTCACGGGAAACTGATTTGATTTCAACAACACCGTCGAAAATTTCAGGTACTTCCTGCTCAAAAAGTCTTTTAACAAGGTCTTGATGTGATCTTGAAATTATAGCACGAGGACCTTTTTCGCTTGTCTTTACATCAGCGATATAAACCTTGATGTGGTCGCCCTCCTTGAGGTTATCGTGACCGATTTGCTCGCTCTTAGGGAGCATAGCCTCGCTCTTGCCTATTCTGATAACTGCCGCACCGCTCTTAGGGTCAATTCTTTCAACAGTAGCTGTAACGAGTTCGCCGAGCTTGCTCTTGAACTCTGAAAGCGTCTGACCCTTTTCGCCTGTACGGATACCCTGACGAATAGTATTTCTCGCAGCGCCGATTGCAATTCTGCCTAAGTCCTTAGGGTCGAGCGGAATAGCAACCTTATCGTCAATATTGATTGCTTTTCTCTTAAGGACCTTCTGTGCGTCCTCAAGCGAAATCTCGTAATCAGGGTCAAAAACTTCTTCAACAACAGTTTTCATAAGTCTTACATCAAAGACATTTCTGTCCGGAAGAATTTTGAAAACCACTTCGTCATTACCGCCGTAGTAATTTTTGCAGGCAACTTCAATACCTTTTTCGATGTTTTCAATCATATAGTCCATTGGAATGCCTTTTTCTTTTTCAAGCATTTCAAGAGCAGCAAAAAGTTCCTTAGTATTCATTTTTCTGATCATCCTTTTCTCTTATCTTAAAATTGTTTTAATAAACTGAAGTTACATATCAAAGTCGTCAAGTTTAATCCAAGACGCATCTTTTTTATTGATAGTTATATGGTTCTCTCCGTCGTGGTCGGAGATTGTTACCTCGCCGTTATCGTAAGCGTCAAGAACACCGCCGAATTCTCTGCCTATGCCCTCGATAGGACGGAGCATTTTGACTTTGATGTCAGCGCCGATAAACTGCATAAAATGCTCGTCACGCACAAGCTCACGCTCAAGCCCCGGAGAGCATACCTCAAGGCAATATGCACTCTCAATAGGGTCAAGCTCGTCAAGCGGCTTGTCAATAGCACGGGATACATTCTCGCAATCGGTAATATTAATGCCGTCAGGCTTGTCGATATAAACTCTTAAAAACCAGTCGGCGCCCTCTTTAACATAGCGCACATCCCAAAGCGAAAGTCCGAAATCCTTAACAATAGGCTCGCAAAGCTCCCAAACCTTAGTCACGGTAAGACCGCCTTTTTTCTTTGCCATAAATACCTCCTTATGAGCGTTTGCAACAAAGCATAACGCAGTTGCAAATTATTTTCGCCATAAGCAACCGTAAAGCAATCAAGCACAGGTTAGTTTAATGTTGCAAGTTATAACCGACCAATTACAAGTGTATAAGCCGATACAATACAATAAACATACACCACTCAATAACACCGCAGTTGCAAACAGAAAGGAGTGGGCTTACTTCCCACTCCTTACTTTACAATACTTATTGTATTTAATTATAACACCATTAATATGAGATTGCAAGGGATTTTTGAAAATTCTTTTAAATAAAAAACGGTCTTTACTCAGACCGTTTCCTTTGGCAGTGGCAGAAGGACTTGAACCCTCGGCACGCGGTTTTGGAGCGGCTGTTGAAAGTTCAAAACCGCATAGACAAGCCACTTTTTAAGCCAAAGTTAGAGCATCAGAATTGCATTTTTGTAATTTTGATGCTTTATTGATGCTATTAGAAAATTCTTGCCAACTTAACTCTCTCATTATTATTCATATAATAACATAATAAAAATTCATTGTAAAGCAAATATAGCATTCAAAATTTGCACCGCAATAAACAAAGAATAGAGATTTTTGTTTATCCTCAATATACTCATGAGGTGAAGGATTGTAATCTCTGTGATGATATTTGTAGTAGCAGACTCTTAAATCGGCTTAGAATAAATAGCGGTAAGAAGTATTCATATTCAGAACGCTCGCCAAAACAACAGATAACAAAAGCATTGCAGATATTATCGTACAGTATTCAAATCTTTATCAATACAATACCAATTAGAATACTATACACTCTTTTCTAAAAGCAACGGTTAACGCTTCTTAATATTAATACTTCTGTGTTTACCCACCCATTCATATACATCACCAAATATAATTCTGTGAATCTTGAATACACCATTAGGAGAGAAATCGGAAAATCCGCTGTTGTAGAGCGAAGTCATTTCTAAAGTGTTTTCTTTGTCTTTATCAGGCGTTGAAACTCCTCTTATTAATGTTTTTGTAATCAATATTCATAGTTTAGTCGAGGAATTTCAAACACAACATTTGATGAAAAAGTCATATCATCCTCATTGAATTTCATATTTATTTCACCGTCATATTTTTTAACTACTCTTTTAATGCTTTTCAGTCCTGTTCCGTGTATTGAGCCTGATTTTTTGGACGATGCTATTCGGTTGTTTTTGACGGTTATAATATTCTTTACAGAGTTTGTAAGCTGTATTGACAGATACCTATTTTTTCGCACGAAAGCTAAAAAGTCTATAAATCCGTTCTCTGTATTTTGTGCCGCTTCAACTGCGTTTTCAAGCAGATTGTCAAGCAGAGCAGTTATGTCGGGTTGGCTCATAAAGCTAAAATCAGCACTTCTGATGTCAATATTCATCTTCACCCCGAACTTGTCACAGAAGGATTTGTACCTGTTGACGATTGAATTGACCATAGGATTGTTGCAGTAATCAACGGATTTGTTTACGCTGAAGTCTTCGATAAAATTATCTATGTACTCGGTAACAGCATCGTCCCCGGATATACTTTTAATTGCGTTTAAATGCCGTTTTATGTCGTGCATAACAATTTTTGAGTTTTCATTTTGCTCATTAAGTAAATCATAATACTCAGCCGTAGATTTTTCCTTTTGCCTTTCATATTCCAATTCCATATTGCGGCTCTGAGTTTTTAGAGTGAATTCATAAACCCAGAACACCGCTATGTTTGAAAAAAGCAACACCACTATGCCGATTAAAAGCAAGGTTAAAAAGACTTGTCCTAATTCATATTCTGCAAGTGAATATAATATTGCATATATAATCAGAGTACTTGATATTGGCAGAAGAAACAGTATAAGCGATGTAGCAGGACTTTCCTTACGACGCTCATTTGATGATACCTTAGACAGTATATACATTGAAGAAAAATAAAGCAGTTTGCTGATGGTTGATTGAAAAATAAGGTTTACCGAATTATCAAGACAGGCGAGTAGTTCAGTCCCGAGTATGGCAGCTGAGAATAACATAACAACAGATTCTGTAGTAACATTAAATACTAAAAGTATACTGCAATGGAATATTGCGGACTTTATTTTTGTCTTGTAGCAAAGACGAAGCAAAAAGAAATTGCAGACAAAAAATGTGAGCATATTTATAACGGTTATATTAAACAGCCTTGCAAAGTACAGAATTGCATAAGTTGCCAGTAATGAGATTATCAGAAACTTTTTACTTGCCTTTCTTTCAAATTTATTTTCAAAATAAAATAGTGATATCAGAATTTCTGCAAGAAAAATAAATGCATAGCAAATTGTATATACCATTTTTATACCCCTATGTATGCAAAACATGCCTTTTTAAAGTTTGAATAGTTCCTTCGAGATATAGGTAGAGTTTCAGTTTTTAAATCTACTTTAATATTAAGCTGAGTCTTATTAAAATCCGAGACATACCTCAGATTAACAAGATAGCTGTAATGCGGTTGTGCAAAATAATCGTAATCCTTTAGTTTTTCTTTCCAATAACTTAATTTTTTATTTGTATAATACTTCTTCTGCCGTGTTATAATAACAGCCTTTCTTTCTTCAATAGTTATATATACTATATCGCTTGTGAAAACAGAATAATACTCGTCATAGTATTCAAGAGTTATTATTTGAGTATTGGAATGATAATAGTTAATAGCCGTATTTAATGCTCTGAAAAAACGGTCATTGTCAATAGGCTTTGACAGATAGCGAAACACATCCAAATCCATTGCGTCGTCAAGATAAGACTCGTGGGAAGTAATTATGAAAATAATTATATTGGGATTAAAAGCTTTTAAATGAGCCGCCAAAGTAAGCCCGTTTACCTGCGGCATTTCAATGTCGATAAACGCCATATCATAACTGGCATCGCTTTTCATAGGAGCGACGCCGTTGTAAAACACATCAATATCAAAATATATTTTATGCTTATCCGTAAATTCAGTCAGCTTGCTTTGTATTTCATCGGCAATATATTTGTCGTCGTCACAAATTATAATTTTCAACCGAAAAACCTCCCGTAAATCACATCATAAGTATAACATACAATGAAAAAATAGTCATTATAAATCTTTTGTTTTTTATTATTTTATCAGTCAATATGAAAAATACATCACATTTAACGAATTTGACATCATTTTTGCAAAAATTATGTTTTTATTTTAAATACGTGTTAAAATTACAACATTGTTGGGTAAAATAAAAAATGAGATTAATTTGTAACATTTAAGCGAATGCACAATTAAGCAATAATTAATAGGCTTAGTGTTTTTTGATGAAAAAGTGTGCGCTTATAATATATAAGTTAATATCGGTTGCCTTATATATTTATTGAATACTATCACTATCATAATAAGGAGATGAAGCCAATGGGAACTAATTTGTATTAATCAATCGCTTAATTTTGCATAATTAATTTCAACAAAGTAAAAAGGATGATGATTTATGGTTGCACATATGCGAAAAATTATAAAAACAATTGTATTCAGTTGTGTTTTAATTTGTGCTTGTTTAATAAGTACAGCTTGCTCCGGAAATGCGAATTTGACAGAAACAGAAGATAATATTAAAATTACTGCTTCTGAAAAAGTTACTAATGAAACAACAGCAAGTCAGGAAAGTACAACACAACCTGATTCATCTACTGCAGAAACTACGAAACCGGAGAGTACTACCAAATCTAAAACTTCAAACGAAGAAAAAACTCAATCATCGGAAAATACAAGCGGAAGTGAATCATCAAAACAGAATGCCACTTATTCAAAAGATAAAGTCACTTTTATCTTTAAGGATAATTCCGGGAATGTTATAGAAGGGATTGATGTGGTTATTCAACCGCATGCCAATGAAGGCAGCGCACATACAGATATTGCAGAAGTTGTTGGAACGTCTGACAAAAATGGCGCCGTAGTTTGGAAACCTATAGAAGGAAAGCATTTGTTAGAAGCTTCAAAAGGGTCTGAAAATCAAGAATATGCTGTTGATATTGATGTGTCTGATAAAGGATCGGTAATTGAATTGATTTGGCGGTTTTGACTTCAAATATAAATATTATTCATTAACCACCGATAATATTACTATGTTTGTGGCTATAAGAATTGATGGAGTATGTTATGTTACCGAAAAAACTGAAACACTAAAAAATGTTTCTTTTTGGGATAAGTTATTCCCTGATGAAATTAACAGCTTGAATAAAAAATACAGAGATGGTATAATAACAGCAGGAGAACGCACTCGCATGCGTGAAGAAATAATTGTTGATGGACTACTAAAAAAATATACTAAAGGATTTATTATTTCCTTGTAAGACCCGTACTTACAAGGAATAGGGTGAGTAAAAATGATAAAACAAAATTTAAAATTGTTTTTTAAAACTAAAATAATATTTATTCCGGTTATCATACTGTTAGTATGTTTTTTGGGGAATCTTGTATATAGTTGTTATAGCTTTTCACTCAATAGTGATGTATTAATATATTTAAAGAATTCTATAAAATTATGCTTACTATCATTTGTAATATTATGTTTTACATCATATGAATTCTTTTACCTATATAAGCGTTGTTATATAGATGAAGCATTGTATTCACACAAAAATGGTAAGACTAGGATTTTAACAAGTACTGTAACAGTTTTGTTGTTTATTCCGGCCTTAGAATTCTTTAGCGCATTTGTATTTAATTTTGTTATATTTTTGTCATCCGGAATGAATGACTACAGTTATTTGTATCATATATTTTCAGTTTTATTTTTATATGTTTTTCTGGGTGGAATAATCCCGATTTTACTTGGCGTTTTTTTTGCTCAAAAGACGAAAAGGATTGTTTCATATGCTCTTATGGCGCTTATAATTTTCCTTGTGTCAAGTACATCTGACTTTATTCCGGGGGGTTTAAGTCAGGTTACCAAAATTAATTTTTGGGAAGCAAAATATTTTCTTGCATATATTCTGCCAAATGATTTAGAGTGGTACATAAACCATGATTACGGTATGTATGCTGAAATTTATAGATGGAATTTAATTATTTTCTGGATTTCTCTACTGTCATTTTTGTTTTTCAAACTTTGTCAAATAAAGAAAACCGCATTAAAAGCTGTTTTACTGTCATTAACACTATTAATTTCAACATTTAATCTGGTTGGCTACTTTTATGGTGGAAGCCATATTGAAAAGGGAGCTCAGCTTGACAGTATTTCAATGTCAGATTATTTGTTTTATACTGAAAATGAGCAAAAGAACCAAGATCCGGATTTTGAAGTTACATCATACGATATGGATTTAAGCATTTACAGACAATTAGATGCCGAAGTATCAATGACTTTATCTGATACAGGTTTAGAGTATTACAATTTTACATTGTACCATGGATACAATGTTTTAAAGATAACTGATATTGAAGGAAATGCTTTAAAATATAATCGTGAAGGAGATTATGTTACTGTAATAGGGAACGGAAACCTGCAACTTATAAGCATAAAGTACAGCGGTTATTCACCTATATTATACAGTAATTATCAGGCGTGTTCTCTGCCCGGCTTTTTTGCATATTACCCTATTCCCGGATTTTACAAAATTACGGGTGATTATACCACATATAATCCGATTGAGATAAAATCCGAAACAGAATTTAATATTCGAGTTGATTCAGCAAGGCAGTTTTATTCAAATCTTGATGAGGTAAAGAATGAGAAAAATTGTTTTGTCGGGGTTACAAGCTATCCTACGCTTTTTAGTGGATTTTATAAATCAAATTCGTCTGATATTTATAAGATTTATGCAATTACTGTAAAGGGGTGGGGATTGAGCGAAATAGATGAAGAATATATAGACGAAATTCAGAAATACATTAATGAGTTGGATAACAATAGCAGCAATAAATTAAATCTCAAAGAATATACTATTATTCAGATAAATGAAATGCTTTCTTCTAATTGTATTTATGATGGAATATTTTTAGGAGATGATACAGTTTTTATTAATAAAGCAACCGATGAGGAAACAAAGAAGCAAGTTGCTGAAATACTTCTTGCTCAAAGAGATATGGGCTATTCTAAATATGTAGAAAAAGCCGTGGTTGACTCCGAAAGTATAAATGATAATTAACAAGGAAGAAGGTGTAATTGTGCTGATTTTGAAGAACTGCACTAAGTCTTTTAAGAAAACAAAAGCTTTAAATGATTTTTCCTGCGAATTTAAGCACGGTATTTATGGCTTGCTTGGGCCAAACGGTTCCGGCAAAACTACTATGATGAGATGTATATGCGGTTTGCTTTCTCCCGAAAAGGGAAGCATTGAGTGCGATTGTGAAAATATAGGATATTTGCCTCAGCAGTTTGGTGCTATGAAGTCATTGACTGTATATGAAACTATGAGATATTTTGCCACATTAAAGAAAATACCTAAGTCAAATCAAGACAATGAAATCAGATATTGCATTGATTTGGTCAACCTAAGTGATAAAATTAAAAACAAAGTGGGTTCGCTGTCAGGAGGTATGGTTCGACGATTGGGAATAGCCCAAGCTATAATGGGAAATAATGAAATTGTTTTGTTTGATGAACCGACTGCAGGTCTTGATCCTGAGGAGAGAGTAAGATTTAAATCTCTTTTAAGGAAAATAAAAAATGATAAAACTATTATTATTTCTACTCACATTGTTTCGGACGTAAAATCAATATGTGATGAGATTGTTATAATTAATGAGGGAAGAAATGTTGTTCAGGGAACTTGCAGCGATATTACTTCTATCGGAAATGAAAAAGTTTTTCTTTTAGACGAAGAATATGAAAATAATTTAGAGGGAAATTATTATGTTAAAGACAGAATCAGTAAGGATAATAAAAATTATATAATCGTTCTCTCAAGTAATTTTATTGAGCAGGGAGTGAGTATTAACGCTGATATAGAGGATGGATATTTATGTGCCTTAAAAGATATATAAACCGCCTTTCATTAATACAATTAACACTTAAAGGAATGGGAATTCTCTATATTGTACCTGTTGTTTTTTTATTTCTTGTACTTCCTTTTTTAACATATTTGGATTTTGCTAAAGGATATTCACCCGAACAATGTTATTTTTCAACATACATAATGTTACAAATTTTTTGCCCATTTTTTGCTGTATGGTGGACTTTATTTGGTTTCAGAGAGTATGTAGAGGGCAGGATCAGAGAACTATTGCTTGTTTATAAAAAAAGTCTTATAGTTGAACTTTTCCTTGTGTTTGTTTTTTATTTCCTGCATATATGTGTATTGCTTGGTTTATATTGTATAATACTAAATTTTAATTATTTCAATTATATTTTTATATTTTTTGTTCAGGCATTTGCTTTTTTTAGTATTAGTTTTTCAATATCTATAATTTTAAAAAATATAGCAATTCCTTTTATTATCAGTGTGTGTTACGAAATATTTTGCATGACTGCAAATATTGACTTTCTTAAGTTTATTAATATGCTTTCATCTGATATTCCAAGCAGCACCATGGACATAATATGTCCATATATTTTTATATTGATAAGTAGTATATTTGTTTTTGTGTTATCAAATTCTTGTTTCAAACGTTTGTAATATTTTTATAATTATATAATACCTGATTATACATATCTAAAATCTGCATAGCAGTAAACAAAGAAAAGCTACTTCCGTATATCGGCATAATACTGTGCAAAATCAACCTTTCCTGCAACCGCCTTATCCCTCAAACTTGACGCAAACCGTGACCATTTCTCAAATTCGGAAATGGTCATTTTCTTATGCTTACCCAACAATCAAACAACCTCCTTTTAGAAAAAAACTATGAAAAGCAGGTTAAAGTGGGGCGTCTCCCCACGGTGTCACATCAGACGGCAGAGCCGACTGTTATGCAGTTTTGCAGTATGTCAAAAATTAGGATTTGAGGGGTCTATCAAAAATGAGCGAAAATAAAAAGAAATATGCCTATTGGATGAAGCCTTCAATGGTTGAAGAAATAACAGAAATGCTTGATGATGCAAATGCAACTTCAAAGAGTGACTTTGTCTGTCAGGCTGTTCAGTTTTACATTGGTTATCTTCATCAGAAGAAATGCATTGATTATCTTTCTCCTATCCTTGCTCAGACCATTAAAAGTGAAATTGAAAGTGTTGAGAAAAATATATCCGAAATGCTGTTCAAGGTTGCTGTTGAACAAGCTAAATTAAGTAATGTTGTTGCGGCAACAAATCAGATTGATAATCATTCGTTGTCAGCACTCAATAAGCTTTGTGCGGAAGAAGTTGCAAGGAACAACGGTATCATAACTTTTGAAGATGCATACAAATTTCAACAGAGTTAATAAATGCCGAAGATTATTTTTACAAGCCGATATATAAAAAATCCTGCATCATCAAATGCAGGTAAGTTGATAAAGTATATGGGTACTCGTGAGGGTGTCGAGAAACTACCGAATGGTATTAATAACTCTCCTGCGACTAAAACGCAAAATGACTTAATCTGCACTGCACTCAAAACTGTTCCGGAAGCTTGGGATTATCCCGAGATGAAGTCTTATCTTGAAAATAAGACAAAGTCTAACGCACCAGAATTCCTCAACGAATTTCTTGAACGCAACGCAGACAGGATAGGCGGTGTTAAAAAGTTAGTTTCATATTATGCCGAAAGACCGGGTGTTGAGAAGTTAGGGAAACATGGATTGTTTTCTCAAACTGATGACAAGATAAATCTTGATGAGGTAGCTGAAGAAGTTTCAAATCACAATGGAATTGTGTGGACTCATGTCATAAGTCTTAAAAGAGAAGATGCCGAAAGACTTGGCTACAATAACGCAAATGCTTGGAAAAGTTTAATCAGAAGAAATGCTCTTGAGATTGCCAAAGCTCATAAAATAGAGCCAAGCGACTTGCAATGGTACGGTGCATTTCACAATACAACACATCATCCCCACATACATCTGATTGTATATTCTAAATCAAGACAAGGTTATCTAACCAACAAAGGTATCGAAAGTATGAGAAGTGTATTTGGTAATGATATATTCAGAAATGAACAGTACAAGCTGTTTGAAATGCAGACAGAAATCCGTGACGAGATGAAAAATGAGGCAAAAAATGTAATTGATGATTTACTCGACAACATCAATAATGATTTTTATGTTTCAGATAAAATGGTTGAGCTGTTCAAAAATCTGGCTGAACAGCTCAAAAGTTACAACGGCAGGTTGATGTACGGCTATCTTCCTAAATCAATCAAAGAAACTGTCAATAATATAGTTGCCAAACTTGCAAGGGATAAAAATCTTGCAAAGCTCTATTCAAAGTGGAATGAAATCAACAGAGAAAAGCTGTCATTGTACTACGATAAAGAAAAGTCCGATATACCGCTTGAAGATAACAAAGAATTTAGAAGTATTAAAAATTACATTTTGAAGTCGGTTAATTTATTATCTAACGCAACTCCGACAAACCAAAATTATAAATCAAGTGTTGAGCAATCTGTTTCAGGAATAGTCCTTACGCTCGCAAAATTGATTGCAAACAGTTGCAAGCGTAAACGAGCAAAATTATTCGGTCAGGTTGACAGTAAACTCAAATCCAAGCTTGAAGAGAAAAAGCTTGCTCACGGACTTAAAACTGACAGAACGGTTAATCAGAATGAAATCGAAAATGACGAGGAGCAGGGATTTACAATGTCAATGTAATCCCTCTGTTGAGCCGTGTGTTGCCCGTGTTGCGATTTTGTTGCATTCAGCAGCAAAGTAATCGAAAAAGATGAATAAAACCGACACGGACGATTTTTGAAAGTTTCAAATTCGGTCTGGATATTCAGATGAATTTATGGTATGTTGTTGTACTTGAAAAGGAGCTGATATTATGTCAACAAGGAAATTACTTACTAACGGCAACGCTTTCAAAAGGACGGATAGTCGTTGGGGCGGTGTTGTATGGTATATGGACGAAAGCGGCGAACGAAAAAGAAAAAGCTTCTCAGGCACGACAAAAGCCGAAGTCAATAAGAAAATGACGGAATATATTGCGGCGTTTAATGACTCAATAATTGAGTCGCAGGAAACAAAGAAAAGGCTTCGGGACAGTATGCAGAACTGGCTTGAGGTGTTTAAGTTTCCGTCTGTTGAACGCACTACATATGACAGATATGAATGTACGGCAAAAAATCAAATCTATCCGTATATCGGGGATAAAGTAGTCGGAGATATCAAGTCGGCGGACATTAAAAAATTGCTCAATGACAAAATGAACGAGGGTTATGCTTACACCACGGTTAAGAAAGTGCATAATATTCTGAATGAATATTTTAGATATCTGACACAGCAGGAATATATCGATAGAAATCCAATGATAAGTGCTCCGATGATAAAGAAGAGCAACTTTCTGGCGGCTCAGGACAAAGAAAATCTTCCGACGAGCGAAACCATAACGGTGTTCACGCCGGAAGAAATTAAAATATTCAAAGATGAAGCGTTTAGTACATTCTCAAACGGCAAGAGAAAATATCAGCAAGCCGCAGCATATATTCTTATGCTGAATACCGGTTTGAGAACAGGCGAGGTGCTCGGACTCCTTAACAGCGACATTGACCTTGAAAACAGGGTTATGCACCTTAACAGAGGTGTCAAGGAAATATCAAAACGTGATGGAGTTACAGCAGAAAAAGGACGAGAAGTAAAAGTCGGCAAGCTGAAAAGTGCCACGAGCAAGCGAGATGTTCCGCTGAACGATACGGCAATCGAAATGATACTCGACCTTAGAAAAGAATTCTATTTAGGAGATAACTCACCCCTGATACCCGATGAAAACGGCAATTTCACCCGGCCTGTAAATTTCCGCAAACGCTATTACAGAATCCTTAAAGCCGCAGGCATAGAAACCAAAGGCTTGCACTCACTCCGCCACACCTTTGCTACAAACCTTGTAAACGGCATAAAGCAAGCGAACGGCACAATAAAATCATTAACTCCAAGACAGGTAGCCGACTTGCTCGGACATACAACTTCTGAAATCACAGAAATGTATTATGTAAAAAGAGATTTGACAAAGCTGAATGGGATAACGGATGGGTTTGAATTATAAATGATTATATTTAAAATTCTTTTGTGCAATATATAAGCTAAAGGCAGAAAGAGTATAGCCATCATTAATTTTTTCAGAATTAATTAATGAAACTAATTCTTCAGTATTTGTAATTTTAATATTGTTGATACCCTCATAGTTATACATTAATTTTGGTTTTGTGATTTTGCAAAGACAAATATTTACTTTTTCACCACACAATCCGCTATCTGCAATTACCTTACCTATCACGGAGCATGATAATACATTAACTCCCAATTCCTCACGCAACTCCTTAATGGCATTTTCGTTAATAGAGAGATTGGGTTCTCCAAAACCTCGCGGGAAACAAAGCTGATAATCTCTCATAGAATGTCTAAATTGGTTTAGTAATACAAATTTACCCTGATATATAGGAATTGTTACAACAGCATTGTCAGAATTTTGTTTAATTATTCTTTCGTAAGCAAAATAACTATTGCCATCACTTACTAAATCTTTAACCAATAAATGATATGTACTCTCATATAATAATCCAAGGTCACATTTGTTCTGATTTTCATATTTCATAAGAATGCTTTTGTTTGTGATTATTTTCAATTTTCCTTGAGTAAAAGACTGTGGTCGAGTATGTACTAAATTAAGATATTTATCTATTGTTGTTAGCGACATATACTTTTGGGACCTCCTTATCATAGTATTTGTGTTTTACAATATTGTTGCAATTTCTCATGTCAAACCTTTGTCTTTTATCAAAAAATAACTCAATTAAGTTTGAAACCTTCAAGAAATATCCAACAGCATCGCCAAAAATTATCGCAATAATATCAAGTATGATTCCCGAAATACTCACATAACCATTAAATGTATCAAGTGTTGCATCAATTACTTGTCCTGAAAAATAAAGTATTGACAATGTCAGCAGCCATACAACAAAGTAACGGGTTTTCCGTGCTGTTCTATATTCTTTAATGTTTTCTTGCCAAGAACTATTACTGTTGTTATTGAAATTCTCATTTTTGATAATACGAATTGCACTTTCCCAGTATTCTCTCTGAGTATCAGTAAATTCATACAATTCATCTTTTTGTTTAGATGAAAAATATTGATGATTGTTTAACTGATAGTTATTTAGTATTTGGTTATATCTTTTTAAAAAATACTTCTCTTTATCTTCTGTATCATCAATTGAAATAATAGTAGAAATACTGCTTTCAACAGCCAAGTTATAACAAGTATTTATTACTGCTTCAACCTCTTGTAGCCCCTTAATATTCTTATTGTGTTCTTTTATCCATTTAGAGCGTGATTGTTCTTGGTATGAGATTTTTTCCTTTAACGCAGATAATTCTTTATATACATCTAAATCTGTACTTTTCAAAGCCGAACAAGCTATATCAACACATTCAGTAAATTTAGTAATTTTTTCAGTTTTTTCATCTATGTAACTAATATTACCTAAACTTATCCTAACTAAAAATTCAGCATAGTTTTTTAGCAGTAGGATATCGTTTTCGAAAATATCTATTTCATTCGATAAACTTTTAGAACCCAGTTCTTTACAAAGATAATTTAAGTCGTTATAGATAAGTGTTTCTTTTAATATCGTTAATATGATTATCTTTTGTTTATTATTTTCTATGTTTAGGCAGTTAATAGCAGAAAAAATAAAATCGTTATTTTCAGATAATTCTAAGGATTTGATTTGTTTGTCTATTTGTTGCATTATATATCTGACAGCAGATGAAATAATTATGTCTTTAGATTTATATTTTGATACTACAATTCTTCCACATTCAAAAAGATTTATCAAAACCTCTTTCATTACATTATCATTCAAAAATGATATAATGAAATTTGAGTCAGCCAGTTGGTTAAAGGATAGTACAACAATATCTCCATTTAAAACTATGTTTTCATATAATGTTTTATCTAAAGCATATTTAATTTCTTCTTGACTATTGCAAACAGAATCCAAATCGCTTAAATATACATATCTATTCAAATAAAAAGCCTCCATTAAAGTGTTAATATTGATAAATTTGAAAATACAATATAAAAGATTATTGATGCTATTTTGATGCTGTAGCAGACGGAAACCTTGGAATTATTAGCGCCGGTTGAACATTTTGATGCCTGAAATAACATCAAAAGCAGAAAATCAGACCGTGCTCCGAACATAAAACTGCATCAAAAAAACGGCTTAAACGCAGTGTTTAAGCCGTTTTTGCTTGGCAGGGGCAGAAGGACTTGAACCCTCGGCACGCGGTTTTGGAGACGCAAAAACATATTTTTACAAGAGTTTATCTTGTGTTATTTTATGTTATATAGTTGAAAAAGTGCAATAAAACTCTGATTTTATTACTTTTTTTAGAAACACATTTATATTACGCTGCATTTTTTCTGCAAAAGTGTTAGAAAAAGTGTTAGAAAAAAACTAAAATTGTGTTAGAAAGATTTTATAGGTTAATCCGGTCAATCAATCTGATTTTTATATTCTTTTTCGTTTGTTAAATAATAGTTTGCAAAGGAAAAAGACTATAAGGCAACTTTATGTATTGCCGCTGTAAATTTATTTAGTTTTATCGTGTGCGATTATGTCCTCAACCTCACAGTTAAGAATAAAGCATAAAGTATCAAGTGTTTTTGTTGTTATTGGTAAACCTTTTTTGATTCGGTGCAAGGTATTTGCAGATATACCTTTCTTTTATATATCTGCGTTTGCTATCTCGGATTTTTATTTCTTGATTGCAAAACGGACAAATTACAGGATAATCAAGATTTTGAACCGTTATATATAATATTTGTTCTAATGGAATACTAAATGAAAGACTATGTTTTTTAATTACTATTGGTTTCTCATTCGTTTTTTTTAATTATCAAGTTGTAATTATGGATTATTAACATTTTCGGTCTCCTTTGAAATCTCGGTTAGAGTGAAGAGTAGCACATTATACTATACGGATAGGCGGATTTTTATTTCAAAATGTAAACTACCCCCACCATATGCAACCTACCCACCATATACAAAGAATAAGCAGCGATATAATATTACCGCTGCAAATCTTATACTATTTATTATTGTTGTTGATATTCTTTTATGAGTTTGTCAAGTGTCGGACGGCTGATATTTAATTCTTTTGCAAGCTCTGATTTGCTTATTTCTCTTGAAATATATCTTTGATAATGTTTATTAAAATCCGGGATTGATACAGCTTTACGCCCTTTATATTTACCTTCACGCTTTGCAATGGCTATACCCTCTTTTTGTCTCTCTAATAGGTTTGTACGCTCGAATTCGTTAATTGCCCCTATCATTGTAAGCATTAACTTTCCGGTCGGTGTGCTACTGTCAATGTTTTCTTTGTTGCTTATTAGTGTAATTCCTTTACTGTTTAGTAGTTCCACAATGTCAAGTAAATCTTTTGTTGACCGTGCAAGCCTTGAAAAGTCGTGTATATGTATCGTGTCGCCCTCTCTTGCAAAGTCAAGCATTTCTTTTAATTTTGGGCGGTTTGTGTCTTTGCCTGATACCTTTTCAATGAACCACTTTTCTATATTGTACCGCTGCATAGCTTCAATTTGCCGCTGCTCGTTCTGGTCTATGCTTGATACTCTAATATAAGCTATTTGCATATTGTACCTCCTGCAATGTAAATTTAATATTATAATGTGCTTTACAAAATGTAAAATAAATGTTTTTGCAATTCTATTTTTACAATTATATTATACCATCTAAATGTAAAAATAAAGTGTACCCTATTTGTATTTAATAATGCAAATATTAGGCGGCATATTTCAACCGCCATAATTATATATTTATTTGACTGTCTTAATTATTGTTATCTTCAAGAGTTTTAAGAACCAAGCCGGTGCATAAAAGATATTTGTTGCAATTTTGCCGACAACATTCTGACCGTCAACAAATTTTGTTTGCATTTCTTTTGTAGTCATAGCTTTTGAAACAATGCAATTAAAAGCAAGCCACAAAAGAATAATTAAAAATACTATGATATTCATTTAATGTACCTCCTGCCCGTAATGCCGTTAGCACAGCTATTAAGTATAGAATTATTGTGCATTATTGATTGCGTTTTGAAGTTCTGAAAACTTATCACATAATATCTTGTATCTATGTGATTCTAAAACCTCTTTAGCAATTCTTGACGGTAAACAAATCACAACACAATTATCAATTTCATTCAGATAATAATTATCTCTGTCATCAAAAGCATTGCCGGCAAGTGCAAGTGCTTTCTTTTCGGTTATTGCTTGCCGTTTGAAAAAAGCGTTTTCCGCAGTCGTTCCCATAGTCTGCGAAAATTCATCATTGTAATTAACCCACGCATCACGGGCTGTTTCTGAATCAAAAATTAAAATCTCGTTGTTGTTTTCTTTGAATTTAGCAAAAAATCTTTTCATAGCGTGAATATCCTTTCTCGGTGAATTATTGCCCGTCAAGCCGTTAGCACAGCTCTAATTATTAAATGATTGCCAGTTTTAATTGTGGCTCTGATTTGATTGTTTCGCTGCCGTAAAGGTCACGGATTTCATCAAGCGAATATGTTTTATTACTTGATTTTTTGTAATCCGCTGTATGATAGTACCAAGCACATTTTGACTTGCTCCATCTGAAATGTAAACCCTTTAATACTTCTTTATGTTCTTTTGTGTTTCCGGTAATCCATAACCAAGAGCCGCACAGCTCAATATTGATGCCGTCAAGATTTATAAGAGCATTTATTATATTTTTGAATTCGTCCGGCGTTTCGGTTGTTTCCTTGCTTGCCTTGTATGTCTTGCCATCTGCTGTTGCGTGTGTGTTTTTTAACTTTGCAAATAGTATATCATACTCGTTGTTGATTCCCTGCATATCGGCTGTGTTGCCGCCTAAATCGGGATGATGTTTTAATGCAAGTTTTTTATACTGCTGTTTGAGTTCCTCTAAAGTTTGAGGATTTGAAAACCATTTCATTTTTTATGCTCCTTTTTATTGATTTTGGGAGCAGCTACGATTATAATATATATGTAACTGCTCCGCTGGTTTGGTGTGGTTGCTTGCCCTTGCTTTTAACTTGCCGGTTTTAGCAAGGGCTTTTCATTAAGCTATTGAAAATCTACGGCTTGATGTCTGCTTTATGTACTGCTTGTACATTTCAGCGTGTTCCTTTTTGAATGTCGTTGTGTCAAATCTGTTTGAAAGAACGGAAGTCCAGTGGCAAATATAACGCCCTGCGGTCATTTCCTCGGTATTGCGTGCAAGCATTTCGGCTTTGATTTCGTCCTTGAGGCTTTCAACCTGTGCCTTTGCTTCCTCTAAAAGCTCCTCCCATTCCTTTAATGCTACGATTTTCTTTTCCATTTCGTTAATGCTCATAATTTGTAATCTCCTTTAATTTTTTTTATTTGCGCCGCTTGCCTTGCCCTGTCTTATGCGCTGTCAGGTGTAACGTAATCGCAAGATAACGAGCCGTTTGTCATCGGGTGTTCGCTTTCCCTTTCACTGTCTATATTATACACTGAAATCCGTGAATAGTCAATGTGTTAAACTGCACAAACATTCACCGAATTTAATGTATAATTTGTACATTGAAATCCGTGCATATTTGTGCTATAATGTGTATAGTGGAATAGAGGGCTTATAAATTTCAGCCCAGAAAGGAGCATAATATGTCATTAAGCTATGAAAAATTATTTATATTGATGAAAGAAAAAGGTCTAACAACATATAGAATAAGAAAAGAAAATATAATATCTCAAAGTGCATTATCAGCATTGAAAAATGGTAAAAGCGTAACGACTGAAACCATTGAAAAATTGTGTAGAGCATTAGGATGTCAACCCGGAGATATTATGTCATATATAGATGATAAGCAAGAAATTTTTTTTGACGATAAGAAATAATTTTGAGCAATTCAAAAATCAACAACTAAATTCTATTTTTATTTTAATTTTGTTAGTTTGGAGGTATTATTATGAGTAACAGAGAAATAGCAATGAACATTGTTAATACATTGACCGATGAGCAAATAGAGGCTTTTATTACTCTTTTTGCCTCCGAAAATGCACAGGCAATGATGGAGACTGAAAAAATTGCAAATGACCCGAACAGAAAACATTATAACAGTTTTAACGAGATAAAGAAGGAAATATTTGCAAATGAGTAAGAAATACGAAATTGACTTTACCTCTGCATTTTCAAAGGATTTGAAGAAAATCAAGAAAAGAGAATATAATATTGACTTGCTGGAGTCGGTAGTTTATAAATTGCAAACAGGCGAACAGCTCGAACCAAAGTATAAAGACCATTTGCTAACTGGTAATTGGAAGGGCTTTAGATAATGTCATATCCAGCCTGACTGGTTACTTGTTTACAGAATTTACGATGATAAATTGTTGTTAGTTCTGACTCGCACAGGTACACATAGCGATTTAAGATTAACATAGTTAGTTTTGCAAAACAGATAGGAGTAATGATAAATGAAAAACAAGAGTTTACAACATCCATTCCCGACTTTTGCTGACAAATTTTTTGACAAGAACAAGGACGGCAAGCTCGGAACGGTAGAAACCATTTTTAGAGACGCTTATATTAACGAATCCAAGAAAAAGCAAAGTGATTTCAAAAACAAAAAGTAATTGCTTGACAAATTAAGATATTACATCTATACTAAACATATCCATAAAGAGTGCGTAAGGGAGCAAGCCCAATGACCGCACACCAACCTACCGATAGGCAAGGTGGTAATGCTTGACCGATGGAATATATAAAAATCTATCCCCATCGGAAACGATGGGGATTTTTTCTGCACTCTTTATGTAAAATTCAAAAGGAGTGTTAATTGATGATAAAAAGAAATTTATCGGAGCTGTTGAAATTCGAGGGTTTAATTTACATTTACCTGAAAGATTCAAAAATTTGCAAAAGGTTTTATAGTCAAGCTGAATCTGAAGGTTTTATGTTCGGAGATGGCAAACCGACAGAAAAGCACACAACAGATTTAGTGAGATTGTATAACGATAAGCGAATCAGTTATTGTTCTACGAATGGGCGAATTGCCTTCGGCAGTGGTAAAGGCACAAGCGGAAATATATTAAGAATGGATTATTCAAAATTTATATCCGGTGAAAATGATTACTTGTTCCGCTACGATAGCAAATAAATTTGAATGCCCCATACAAGCCGAGAATTGACCTGTATGGGGATTTTGGTACTTATTAGTAATTTTTTAATCACTTAAAAAATAATGCGATATAATCGGAATAACACTTGATTTTATTGTTGTAAAACTTGTATCAATTCTGGGCGGTTCAGTAAAGACAATTCCTAATTTCATCAATTCAATAATAGTATTATTCAAATAAAGATAAACCTATTTGTTTATTATTATTATTCGATTAACCATAGAGAAGCAAATGGGTTTATCGCATACAATTTCTTATTTATATATAATATAATAATGTATATAAGAATCGTATTAAATAAGGAATTGTATGTAAATCAATACTATTCTTAATTTCTATAAGAATAATGAATAGTATAAAAGTAATACTATACATAAAGGTGTATTATTCTGTATGGAAATTCCGCATATCAAACTATTGGTTACTATTGACATAGTTACAACCTATGTTACACTATAAATTTATTGATACTATACAATATTTTTGATTTTTGCTATTGACAAATCAAAAAGATATGTTATAATAAAGAAAATTAAATCAATCTTAACCGCAATGTGCGGAGTGATTTCCTTCATATTTAAGTATGTTAAGGCTGTGCTTGATTGAGTATAGAATGTTAGCCGATTTTGGCTAATAAAAAAAATCATACCAAGTCTATATTTTGAAAAAATTAGACTTGATATTGATTTGATTCTGTATTCAATTCTGCACAGCCTTTTTGCGTTTATGCGGAAAATTTCAAAAAGAAAGGATATACTCAATTTATATTTCCAAAAATTCAAATGTAAAATTTCTTCAAAGGAGCAAACGAAATGAACGAAAAAAGTCAAATGATTACACAGTCAACAATCCTTGCTATGGGCTGGACGAAAACAATGATTAAAAACCTGTTGCCTGAACCAACGGAAAGACCGAATCCGCATTACAAGTGTGCCGCCCCTATGAAATTATGGGAGCAAGGAAAAGTGCTTGAAATAATGGAAACGGAAGATTTTAAAAGGGCATTGGAGAAAGCAAGTAAAAGGAAAAATGCAGCGAAATCAGCGGCAAAGACAAAGGAAAATTTATTATTAAATGAAATAAACAAATTGGTTGAAAATATAGAAATCAAAGTAATACCCGATGATAAACTTATCAAAAAGACGGTTGCGGCTAAAAATTTATGGTATAGCTATCAAGACGATATGCGAGGAACTTTTTATGAACATCGGGTTAATTGTAATAATATTGACGATTATACTTTAGCAAGATGGATAGTAAATTATATTCGACATAATTTAGTAAAGTATGACCAAACCATAGAAAACCTAAAAGGCAAAATCGGCAAAGATAAAGCATATTTTGTATTCAAAAAAGCCGTACTTGATAAGATAGCCTCTGTATATCCGAAGTATGCCGCTGAATGTCAAAAGCAAGCGGAAGCAATAGGAGTTGCTTGTTATGCCTGATATTCCATTCGGAACAAGTTGCACAGACTGCAAATTTTATGATTCCAAATGTTTACTTGATGTGAACAGTAGGATGATTAAAAAAAGATGCTATATTGATACAATATCGGAAAAGCTAAAAATCAATCCAAAAACAGTTGTTGAAAGATGTAATTCAGTTTTAAGAAAAATTGGAATGGATAATTTCTCGTTTATACCAAAAACAAAAGAAGAAGGCTGGTTCAATAAAGAAGAATGGACAGTTTTAAGCAATAGGCAGAGAATACAAAAAATAGATAATATGTTATATTATTTATCTAATCGGTTATCAGATGATACTCTTACTGATGAAGATTTACCAACATTTTCCGAAATAAAAGTAGTTGTTGCTGTATTAAACTGCTATTTTTCAGCCTGGCGAGATTATGAATACATACACTGTGCAAAATGTGGAGAATTGATTAAAAACAGTAAACAGAAGAACAGAAAATATTGTGACAAGTGCAAGGATAAACATAAAACATTTTATGAAGATAAAATTAAAATCTGCATTGACTGTGGCTGTGAATTTGAGGCTTGGCATAATCGAGAAGTTAGATGTATAGACTGTCAAATCAATGCTAACAAAGCAGCTGCAAGAGAGCGAGCAAGACGATACAGAGAAAGAAAGCGCAACGGTTTAGAAAGCAAAAGTTAAAGACATAAAACCGTAAAAACGCCTATAATAAAGGCTTTTTTTGAAAACTCCTTTTTTGGTCTAATGGAAGGGAGATAGAGAAAACAAAAATAATCTCGCTCTAAAATCGGACATAAAATAAAATATCTCCCTTCTTTATATTTTTTACACACATATAAACATAAATATATGTGTAAAATTTGGAAAAGGAGGACAATATATGAGCTTAATTGAAAGATGTCAAAAAATGCTTGATGAGTTAGGGATTCCTATTACTTCATTCTGTCGAAAAGTAGGAATATCAGCATCCTACTTTTACGCTTGTAAAAAAGGAACTCTTAACTTTTCAAAAGAAGTTGATGAACGGATTAACGATTATTTGACAAAGTACGGATTTTAACAAATCACATCAAAATATCAAAATGAAAGGAATATCAAAAATGCAAAACAGAGAAAATAATTTAATCAAAGTGAAAGAGGCTGCGGAATTTTTAATCAGCACAGAATTTGAAAATGCAGACAAAAAAGATGAGCAATACAAATTGGCGTTAAAAAAGGCAAAAGCAAAAATTTACACAGCAATTAAAAAGCATCAGTTAGATATATTCGGAGAAACAACAATATTGCTAAATAGAAATCAAGTTAAAGATTTCAAGGACGGAAAAATAACTGCAAGAAGTATATATTCTCCATTCGGAAATATGGAACTTGACTTTGACGAGTCTGTTAAATTCATTGAAAGTTTCCACAATCCAAACAGCATTAAAGAGCCGTTAAAATATAAAAGCCGATGCCAATATGGAGTTACAAACAAAGGAAGAGTGTTAGATTTAACATATCGCAGAGAATTAAGTCAAAATAAAGCGGCTCACGATTATTTGCAGGTGAATATAAGAGCCAACAATAAATCATTCCCTGAAAGAACACACGTATTAGTTGCTTTTACTTGGTGCGAAAATGGAAAACTAAAAAATGAGGTGCATCACATTGACGGAGACATTTTTAATAACAATTTCATCAATTTAATATGGATGACACACTCTGAACATCTGAAAGCCCACAAATTGTTAGATGATGCAAAATTAAGTAATGACTTTACAGAATACAATAACTATATTGATGAGATACGTAAAGATAACAAATGGGAAGAAGAATACCGCTGTATAGCCTTTGAAAAAGATAATGCTATAATTTTTGTTTGGATTACTAAAAAGGCATATACCGATTACAAGAACGGTATTAGAACATTGGACGAGATATATTTTGACGAGATAAAATCTGAAAGGATAGTGAGAAAATGGTCAACAGAGAAACAAGTTTAATGACGATTTACAGCCAGCGTTTAGCTGGCTATTTAATGCTCCACGGCTTTGTTTTGATACGATTATTGCCGAACGAAACCGATAACCGTAACCGTTTTTTATTTGCCAATACGCTGGCATTAAGAGATTGTATTGATAAATGGCAAATTCAAAAATTGGAAAGAATAAAAAATAATGAGTGAATTAAAAGGATATGAATATATCGTAGATGCCTCCGGTGAAACAAAAGCAGTACAGCGTTCAACCGGTGAAATCACAGAAACAGTCTGGATGTGTGTACCTATTGGCTCGCAAATTTGGACTCCTGATGAAATAGTTGCACAAACTGAATATCTTAAACTAAAAGAGCAAAATGAGTTAAGGCGATTATCAAATAAAAATTTAGGTAAATTCTTTTTTATATCAAATGATGAAGATTTCAAGGACTTGCTACCTCAAACCGTTACAAGGCTGATATACCTGAATACATATACTCATTTTGGCGATAACAAGTTAATGCTAACGGAACGTACACCGATAAAAAGAAAAGATTTAGCCAAAATTCTTGGTGTTTCAAAGGCTGTAATAACAAAGTTTTGGAAAGAAGTCAGTCCTAAATATATACAAGAACAAGATGACGGATTGATATTTACAAACACAGATATATTTATTAAAAGAAAATTAAGCCAAAGAGGAAAATATAATCCATACCAAAAGTTTTATATCAAAGGTATAAGAACATTATATAAGGCTACTAATATATCAAATCATAAGCATTTAGGCTATATATTTAAGATGTTACCATTTATAAATCTTGAATATAATGTACTATGTAAAAATCCAATGGAAAAGGATTTAGACAAAATTCAATTCCTGTCGTTAGCGGAATTTTGTAATATTATAGGCTATAACATATCTCAACTTAATAGGTTGCTAAATATATACAAAAATATTACATTCGATGTAAAAGGTAAACAAGAAATTTTTTGTGCATTTGCTTATAGCGGATTAGACCGCAAGACTTCAAGAATATTTGTCAACCCTCACATCTTATATAACGGCACAAATTACAACAAGGTTAAAGTGTTAGGAGCATTCTGCAAAGAGTGATTTTCTCGACATTTTGTAAATGCTATGTTTTTGCCGGTTTTAAGCAAAATCGGAAGAACAACTGCTCAATTATTGAGTGTTTGTATATTAGAATATGGCTTTTTTACAGCAAAATAAGCTCGACATTTTGTAAACGCACGAAAATGCCTGAAAGCCTTATAATTACTGGGTTTTCGGGCATTTTTCGAATGATGAGTTATCTATTCTATGTATCTTAATAAATAATTAAATATTGATTATTTTATGTACAAAAAAATAAAGCATAAGCCTATTTGCTAAATAAAAATTAAGATATACTAATCATCAATAACAAATTGGATTATGCCCTATACCTTAAATAAAATATATTATAGTAAAAAATCGAGGTATAGGTAAATATTTAAGAATAGTCTTAATCTTTTTACAATTCCTTATTTAATGCAACTATAAATATATTATATTATGTTATTAAATTAAATAAGTAATCGTACGGTAACCCTATTCACTTTCTCCCGTTGGTTAATAGTAAAATAATAATGTAAATAGGCTTACCGAACATAAACCTACTTAATACAGTTATGAAATAGGCAAATCAAGAATTGTCTTTAATGATGCGCCACATACGATTGTTTTCGGTAATTTTCGGTGGGATGTATTAGATACCATTATTCGAGGATTTGTTTTCTCAATTTTTCGGATTCGATAAAAATATTTTAATGCACAGAGAGAAAACATAATTAAAACGCCCTATTTTAAGCAAAGGAGGACAAATGTATAATTACACAAATAAATTACTATACAGCGCTCAAAGTAACAACAAGATAAAAAATGACAAGCTAAAATACTTCATATGCCGTGACTTTGACGGTGATAATCTTTTCGTTGAAAAAATTAAAAGCCCACCTGCCGATATGGCTATTGCAAATTACGGCATCGAACGATTCCGGTGGAATGTTCTCAATCTGGATATTCTCGCAGAAAAGTATAACATCATAATGATAAAAAATAAACCTGATAGTGAGGATAACGAAAATGGAAATTGAGCAAGGATGTTATGTAAAACAGCATATTGAAAATCTGAATTATGATGATTACTTTTTGGTTTTGGAAACGGAGAATAAGCACATTAAAGTTGCAAAACACCGTGAAACACCAATAGATTCCGTTATTATCAATTATGAGGAATTAACTGATGCAGGATATACAATCGAGTTATTGAACGGTGTTGATTGCCTTACCCAATATGGTACATATCTTAAAAACGGAATACCGACATCGCACCCGATAGCTCTACAGTATAGGTGGAGCAACAAAGAATATACTATCCCATTAAAGCAAAAATACTGGAATGGTTCAGAATGGGCTGAAATTCCTGAAAGGTTTTATAAATGAAACCTGAAACGAAAAGAATAAAAGAGTTAGACCGGCAGCATAGAGAAAGAATCATTCAAGAAGCAAGAAAAATTGAATATGATTTCAAACGGTGGGGATTTCGACTCAATATATTTCCGCTGCATCCATACTGTGGATGGGCGAAAATGACACCACAACAGGTATATCAGCCGGAAATATATGCTTTGTATTTGGGTGATGAGTGTATTAAAGATAATATGTATATTACAGATTTAAGTAAAGTTTATCTTGCGGCAAAACGGTATAGACACGACCACGGGATTAAAAAACTACAAGAAAATATTGAGGATATATTAAAATGATAAATAAAGATAAGATTAAATATAATGAACCAATATACTATATGCCAACATATGGCGGAACGATGAAAATATCCGTTATAAAGGCAAAAACCGACAATCTGATGTTGGTTAAGCAATATTCAAAGAAAAAGGATTTCAAGGCTTTTGTTACTCCGATTGAGCATATATACAATAAGCCTGAACACGCACAGCGTGGAAGTCGTGAATGGGAACATTATATGCGACATCGAAAAAACAATAAAAAAAGTAAATAAAACTACGATTTTATAGTCAGCCTTCGGGCTGGCTATTTTCTTTTGTAAAGGAAGTGATATATATGAGCAATTTTGAAGCAAGAATTACCGCAAAACTTGATACTTCAAAGTTTGAGCAACAAATGAATAAGCTTCAAAACAAGAAATTTAATTTAAATGTTGATACAACCAACGCCCTGCAAAGATTAACTGCATTAAGGCGTGAACTGGATGAACTTATCAACGCTGCAAATAATATCCGTGTCAATCTTTCAAACGGAAATAACACAAATAACGTATTTACAAATGTTGTAAATCATGGTACATATGCTTACCGTCAATTACTTGATATACAGCGTAGAATTGGCAACATTTCAATTAAACTTAACGGTTTAGATACTACCAAAAATACAAATCAAATATCTGTACTGTCACGGCAACTAAACCAATTAAGGGCTGATTATCAAGCGTTACAGCGGATTTTTAATGTTCATTTGAATACAGACCAAATGGGCAGAATACAGACAGTCATTGAAGATACGGAACTAAAGCTTCAAGAACTTAATGCAAAAATGCAGGACACAAGAAATAATCTTGCTAACAGTATAAACGTTCAGATGAATAACGGTCAATTCAAGTCTGAAATATCAGATATTAGTGTTCAAATTTCTAAACTTTCGGGCGAATACGCAAATATAAATTCTCTATCTGCGGAGCTAAACAATAATTTGCAAGCTATGGAGAACTCCCGAACTCCTGAACAACTCACAACTGCATATCAGGATTACGAAAACACATTAAAGCGTATAAAAAACGAGTTAAAAGAAGTTACAAATCAAGAAAAAATAGCAAATAATGCATCGACACTTCAACAGAAAAAGAACAATCTTTCTATAGGAATGGATGTGTGGTTGAAGAAAAATTCAGCTGCCGCAAAGGAATTTGGAATTAGAATACAAGAACTGCAAGCAGAACTAAAAACTTGTGATGCAACAAGATTGAACGGTATTAAGGCTGATTTTCAGGCGATAACCAAAGAGGCTACAATAGCCGGCAAATCAACATTATCTTTCAGTGATAAATTATCTGCACAAATTAAAAGGTTAAGTGCCTATTTTTCTGCAACAATGCTGTTTATGGAGTCAGCAAGGGCAATCAGGGCAATGTACGATAATGTTCTTGATGTTGATACAGCTATGACCGAACTTTATCGTGTTACAGATTTAACCGATAGTCAATATGATAAGCTATATGAGGATATGATTAGCGGTGCAAAAGCCTATGCTTCAACTCTTGATACTATCATCAACTCAACAGCCGAATGGGTAAGATTAGGTTTTGATGCAGATACAGCGGAACAATTAGCCGAAATATCAACTATGTATCAAAACGTAACCGACCTTGATGAAAGCACGGCTAATGAAAACCTTGTAACAGCTTATAAAGGGTTTGAAAAACAACTCCTTAAATTAAGCAACAATGACTCCGCTGCCGCTATTGAGATGATAACGGATATTTATGATAAGCTCGGTAACGAATTTGCTGAATCCGCTGCTGATGTTGGCGATGGTTTGTCAAAGTCTGCCTCTGTATTGTCGCAAGGCGGTGCATCAATTCAAGAAGCAGCCGGTATGTTTACCGGCATCCAAGAAGTCCTTCAGAATAGCTCGACATCCGGTACTGCATTAAAAATTTTGACCTTGCGTATTAGAGGTATGAAAGGTGAGCTTGAAGAACTTGGAGAAGAAGTTGATGATAATGTTGATTCAATTTCTAAAATCCAAACTCAAATATTGAATCTGACTCACGGAAAAGTTAATATTTTTGATGATGAAGGTAACTTTAGAAATATTTATGACGTTATGGCTGATATTTCTAAAATATATAATGAATTATCGGATACGAACAGAGCTTCTTTGCTTGAAATCATTGCAGGTAAAAACAGGGCAAATGCAGTTCAGGCTCTAATCAATAACTGGGGTAATGTTAAAAAAGCAACCGAAGCAGCATATAACTCTGCCGGCACAGCATACGCCGAAAACGAAAAATATCTGAATTCATTAGAAGGTCATATTGCACAGCTTGAAACAACGTGGCAATATCTTTCAAACGATATCTTGGATTCCGAATTTGTAAAAGGATTAGTGGACGGACTTGCAAATGTATTAGATACGACCGATGACATCGTAAAGGCCATCGGTACACTCCCTACATTATTAGCCGGCATTGTCGCTGCACTATCATTGATAAAAAATAAAGGTATATTTACCGTTGATAATGAAAATAAAATTCAGTTGTTGGGAAATAATCTTGCAGGAACAAAAACAAGAATCTCTGAATTGTCGCTTGCAATGCAGAGATACAATAATGTTTCTTCTAAATCTGCAAGTTTTCAAGCATCGTATAATCAATCATTGCAAAACAGCAAATCATCAATGGCACAGTATTTGCGCAGCTTGAACGGTGCTAACGCTTCATTATCCGGTTATGCGGCTTATTTGCTTAAAGCAAAAGTTGCGACCATTGCATTAAGAGTTGCATCCGCTGCATTAAATACAGTGGTAACAATGGGTATCAGCTGGGCTATTTCTGCTTTAATTTCTAAAATCGGAGAACTGATTAACGCAGAAGAAACAGCATACAATCAAGCAAAGGAAGTCGCAGAGGCATCAAGAGAAAAGGTTGAAAATATATCTAATGAGCAAAATTCTTTATCAGAGTTAATAGAAAAATACAAAGAATTGGCTAAATCTGATATGACTGACTCAACTAATAGAGCAGAAATTAAAGATATTCAAGATGAAATTACTAAATTAGTTGGTGCGCAAGCTGATAATCTTGACCTTGTAAACGGCAAACTTGATGAAGAACTTGCAAAATTAAAGGATATACAATCAACACAATTACAGACTAATATTTCCACTTTTGAAAAAGCCTATGTAGATGCCGCCGATGAAGCATCAAAAAAAACATTCCACGAAGGAAATATTGTTTCGGACTGGAACGATGATAACAATGTTATAACCTTTGATTATTGGGGCGATGCTGAAAGCAGAGATAAAGCCGCTGAAATTATTGATAAGGTTTGGAAAGAAAAAGGTTATGGCAGTACTTTTGTTGATTATGAAGAATATATATTGGGTTTTGGTGACAGATTTACAAAACTCATATTCAATGCGGATTTAACTTTGCAGGACAAAATCAATGCTATCAATGACGCCATAGATGCATTAGAAAATACAGACGGATTTGATTATAACAATAATCAGACCTGGAAAAAGTTAGTTGAAATCAAAGATGCTCTGGCAGGCGGAGAAGGCGTATTCACAAAACAGGTTGAGGCTGCAAAAACATTGCTTGATGAACTTACGACATCAGAGGTTGCAAACAATAACGCTGATATTGATTCTCTTGAAGATTACGAGAAATACAGACAAGAAATTATTGATAATATTACCAATAATAAAACGATTTCACAAGCAATAAAGGATAAAGCGTTAAGTAGTGATGCTATCGAAACAGAGGTAGATAATTATTTAAGTACGCTTGAAGGATTTTCTAAATACTATAATGAATGGTACGATAAATTTGCTTCTGATACCGCAAAAGGTGCAGAAGAAGTCAAAAACAGATTCCGCAAATCTATTGAAAGTGATACTAATAATTTCAATTTTCCAGACTTGAATAGTAAAGCAAGTGGAATAGAGATTTTCACTAATCCGGAACTTACATTCCCTACCCCTAAACTTTCAGACGAAGCAAAGCAAGAAATCAACGATTTTAATAATTGGATAGATAGTTTATCTAATTCCGATAAAGATATATTATATAAAATTTCTACTGATTTTACTTCTGCCAATGTTGAAAATCAGTTAAAGAATTTATCTGAAGGCGATTTTGATAAATGGAAACAAGCTGTAGCCGATTACGAAATCCCAGAAGAAGATAAATTCCATTTTTCAGACCTTGTAGCGACAGAAGATTTTCAAAATAGTGTTAAGGATTATGAAGATAAAATAACTAAATTAGCGGATGCTCTGAAAAATTTGAGAAATGGTGAATTATCCGAATCCGACAAAATTGAACTATTTGAAAATTCCCCTGAATTGGCGAGTCAAGCGGATAATCTTGACGGAGCTATTGTTTCTCTATTAGATAATCTTGATGCTGATATAGTTGAAGATTTTAATAATAAACTTAACTATATGGAAACCGATGATGATGTTGCAGCACTAAATAATTTGAAAGATAGTATTCTAAATATATCAAGTGGTGCGAGACAAATATCTAATGTTACATCCGAGATTACTTTATTAAGAGATTCATTGAGCAACCTAAAAGATACTTATAATAGCGTAACAGATATAATGGATAATTATAATAAAAACGGTTATTATTCATTAGAAAATCTACAATCCCTATTAGAGTTAGAACCCGAATATATCAATACCTTAATTGACGAAAACGGACAAATCAATCTAAACTCTCAAGCATACAAGGATTATGTAGCCGCAAAAGCAAAAATGCTTGTTGTTGACCAAATTAAATCTCTTTATGAAAACATACTTGCTATGACGGCAGAGGAAGCACAAGCCTATGCTAATGCCACCGCCTATCAGGTTGAAAGTGGTAGTTTGCAGGATTTAATTACAACCACAACGCAATATTATCTTATGTTGGCAAAGACAAAGGATGCCGAAAGCGGAACAACTGTATATACAGAAAGCCTTCAAAAATCTTTTGGCACAGTTGCCAATTATGCGGCGGTATATGATAGTTGGTTGAGTAGTTTAAATTCATCTACCAATGAATTTACAAATCAGACCAATAAAGCAACTTCAGCTCTTGAAAATAAGAAAAACGCTCTTGAAGATATTAAAAGCGGTTATGAAAATGCCATTGATTCTATTAAGTCTTTAATTGATTGGACTGAAAAGTATATCAAGCAAACCAAAGAAGATGAAATTAAATCTTTAGAGGATAAAAAGAAAAGCGTTGATGACCTTATTGAATCCAAAAAAGAACTTTTGCAAGCACAAAAAGATGAATATGATTGGAACAAGGAAATTTCAGACAAACAAAATACTGTTGCCAAAGATGCGTTAGCAGCTTCAATAGCAAATCTTGATGATAGTAGTGCTGGCAAGAAATCTCAAAAGGAAGCTACTGATGCATTATCTGAAAGCCGTTCAGATATGACAGATTCTTTGTATGAACATTCGATTGACTCTCGTATTGATGCTCTTGATAAATTAAAAGATTCATCAGACGAATACTACGATAGTGAAATTGATAAAATTAATGAATTTCTTGATAACGAAGTCACTTTATATAAAGCTGCTTGCAGTATGATTGACAACGATAACGGCACATTATATGGTAATCTGCTTAATTATTGTAAAACTTACACAACAACAAGTGAAGCAGAATTTAACTATATGTGGACTTCTGCACAGTCAGCAATGCAAGACTATAATATTGCTAACCTTGACACATTTAATCTGCTCAATAATTTACAAGTTCGTATATATGAAGTTGATACAGCCATAGATACAATAGCAGATAGCATACAATCATATGAAGATAAAATCAGCGGTGTGCAAACTAAATTAGACAGCTTGAGTGATTCCGCACAAACAGCAGTATCTAATATTTCTGCCGCATTAAATAAAGAGAGTGAGCTTAATAAAGCCAAATGGTATTATGATTGGCAAGGGAAAAGATACGAATCAAGTTTGAGCAATAAAGATTCGGCAATTCAAGATATTTTACGAAGAATTGAAAATCAATATGGTGGTAGATTTCCAGCAAGTGCGGCTACAATTTATGGCACAATTAAGCATTATGCGAAGGGCACACGCAATTCTAATGGTGGTTTATCGGTAACACAGGAAGATGGTTTTGAAGCGATATTCGGTAAATTACAAAGTGGAGAATATACTATGATGCCAGAAGGCTCACAAGTGTTCAGCAACAAAATGACGGATAATCTTTTTAATTTCTCGGCTGACCCACAGAGATTTATCACAGAACTTTCAAGCAAATTTAACTATTTGAATTATTTTGATTCTATTCAGGGCAATATTAACAGAAAGGCTAAAAACATTGTTAATAATTCCCGTCAAAAGAATATAGGAGATATTACTGTAAACTCTGCACCAATCTATATTCAAGGTGATGCTACACAATCAACGGTTAATGCCTTAAGAGCCGAGGCGGACAAGATTGTAAATAGAGCCACAAAAAATGTAATGAATATTGCGTTAAGAAATAAAAATATTATATAAAACAATTGATAAAGCACCTGCTAATCAAAAGTGGTTGCTTTTGTTATAGCAGGAGGTGACTTAATGTTTCGAGGTAGCTGTTTTGAATATGCAGGTACATATTCAGGCGATTATAACTTAACAATAATGTATGTAGAAAATTCATATAATAAATTTGATACAGGTGGCTCTTATAAACCTGTTACCGATACAATTCCAAAAGTGGCAGAAGATTTGTTATATGGCTTAAAACATTCAGAAAATCCTTTGAAATTTTCTATTGAGATTGTGAATACTGACAGTGCTATACCTATAGAACAGATGAAAAAAATTAAGGATTGGTTATTTGGACAAGATGGATAGAAGAAATTCGTCTTAATAAATGAACGGCAAGATTATTATTTAAGAACATTACTTATTCCTGATGAGGATATACCAGCAAAATAAGAGTGTTGAGGAAACAAAAAAGCAATATGAAGAAATGCTTGCTGCTGCAAAGAAAGTAAAAGCTAATTATGAAGAAGTCTTGCAAGAAGTCAAAGCAAAATCGGCAGAATATAAGAAAGCATTTCAATCATTGATAAAAGCTATGAAAAAACAACATAACTAAAACAAAGGCACTCGCATCTTTGTGATGTGGGTGCCTTCATAATTATAAAGTGAAACAAAGAGGTAAAGAATGAACAATAAAGAAATATTTGCGGAATACCCTGATGTGGTTACTCCGGATGATTTACAAACTATGTTGAAAATTGGTAGAAGCTCGGCTTATGATTTATTAAAAAACAAACTGATAAAGTCAATACGGGTGGGCAAAAAATACATTATTCCAAAAGAAAATGTAATTGATTTTCTTAAAACAGCTACATAATCAAATTTTGAATATACACAACGGTCAATCTATGATATAATTAAACCATCAGATTGATTGACTGTAAGCCAAAGAAAGGAGTAGATAATTGTATGGCAATTACAGGCAATCTGCAAGAGAAGTCAGGTAAATGGTATGCTGTACTTAATCTGAAGGATGAAAAAGGTAAGCGCAAGCAAAAGTGGATAAATACCGGTTTGCCCATTAGGGCAAACAAAAAGAAGGCAGAAAAGTTTTTGCGAGAACAGATTGCAGAATTTGAAAAATATTCCGTTCCCTATAACAATATTATGTTATCGGAGTATTTTAGTAGATGGTTGAAATCAATAGAAAAAGAAGTACGCCCGAATACATATCGCAGTTATAAGGGGAATATGGAAAACCACATAATTCCGTATTTTGAGGACAAGCGTATTCCGCTGCAAAAACTGAAAGCCATACATCTTGAAGATTATTATAAGTCAAGATTAGAACTTGGCTTATCGCCTACAACTATAAAGCACCATCATCAGAATATCAGTAAAGCACTATCCGATGCGGTAAATAGAGAATTGATATTATACAACCCGGCTTCCGCCGCAAAAACTCCAAAATCCGAAAAGTACAAGGCAAAATTCTTAAATACAAAACAGTTAGAACAGTTGTTAATTCTTGTTAAGGGGAATGTAATAGAGTTGCCAATTCAGCTTTCCGCTGTTTATGGTTTCCGCAGGAGTGAAGTACTCGGTTTAAAGTGGCAATATATTGATTTTGACCGAAGAACAATAACGGTAGCTGAAACGCTCCAACAAAATGTAGGCGGCAGTTACACAGATAAGCCGAAAACGGAAAGCAGTTACCGCACTTTACCAATGACGGATAAAGTTTTTGAGATTTTGCAGAAGCAGAAAAGGCAACAAGAAGAACGAGCCGACATAATGGGTGATTACTATTTCAAAAGTGATTATGTTTGCACTTGGGCAGATGGTAAGGTTATTCAGCCGAACTACCTTACAAAGCAATTCCACAAGATACTCAAAGAAAGTGATTTGCCTATGGTTAGACTTCACGACTTGCGGCACAGTACGGCAAGTAATTTATTTGATAAGAATTTTTCCGCTGTGCAAGTCGGAGATTGGTTAGGTCACAGCAGTCCGGCAACGACATTAAACTTTTATGCGCACGCAAACAAAACTTCCAAAAATGATATTTCTAACGCCTTGCAGGATATGATTATCATTAAGTGAAAATACGAAGTGTTAGAAAAGTGTTAGAAATACAAGGGGTATGGTGTTAGAAAGCCCATAAGCAGAAAAAGAAAAAATCCTCAAAAACGGCTTATCTAAGCCATTTTCAAGGACTTGTTTGTGGCAGGGGCAGAAGGACTTGAACCCTCGGCACGCGGTTTTGGAGACCGCTGCTCTACCAACTGAGCTATACCCCTATATCTGTTTAATTTTCAAGACAAGATGTATTATATCAAACTTTGCGTAATTTGTCAAGGAATTTTTGAAAAATAAATCATTTTAATGTTGTTAGACATAAAAACACATATTTAAACAAATATAATAACATTATTACACTTCATAAAGAAAATTTGGTCTTTGATTAATGTACTGCAATAAAATATATTTAAATTCTTGCAGACAACTATATAGGGTTATTAAATTCAAAACTTGACAGCAACAGCTTTACACGCTTTGGTACAAAAGAACCTCGCCAAGTTAAATGATTTTGGCGAGGCTTTTATTAATCAATACTCTTAATTGTTTTTAATACCCATTTAAAATAAACACCGCAATTTACAAAAAGAAACTTATTATCTGTAACATCAATTGCAAGTTCTTCAATAGAATTTGCACGATAACCATACATACCAAACTCAAGGTCTGACAAACCTTCGCCTATCACCAAACGATTAAAGAAATCGTGTGTATCTTTATTTATATTGACAAGTTCTTTAATATAAACTTATGATCATATATTGAATTTTCGGCAATTATCACCTGTGCGTCAATATTATCAGGCTCAATCTTCAAAGCCTTTTTAGCATACTTTATTGCTTCTTGTTCGGTTTCGGCTTGAAAAGCCATATCTAAATAATAATATAAATCTTCTTCATCTGCCAAATCTTCATAGTCAATATTATTTTGCTTTATAAACTCATCTATTTTTTCTCTCATTTCTTTACCGGAAAGATTTTCTTTTTCTAAGCTGTCGAAAAAATCATTTATTGTGTCACTCATAAAAATCAACTCCTTTTTTATCTTATCATACAATTAAATATTCATCAATACCATTTTAAAATACCGCCCTGCAAAGCTTAATCACTCTGCAAGGCGGTGTAAATTTGTGAATTCTTAAATTGTTATTTTGCAAATCAAGTGTTTGCGCCCTCTATAATGCCTTTAACCGTATTAAAACTTGTACTGCATCCGTCAAATACATTTGTACCTGTATAATCGTTGTAGTAAGTTCTTAACAAGCCGTTTTGCGAAAGAGTTTGCGTTTAAAGTTGTAAAGCCTGCCGACAGCAAGATTTATTTTCAGACATACATTTAAAATTAAAAACTGAATTTCAACAACTGAATACTACCGCTTAAACGATAAAATCAACCGCATATAAAAAAACGGTTGATTTTATTTTTTATTATTGTAAACTAATAGCATAATACATTGAGGAGGTAAAAATTTGAAAGTTGAATTAAAGATAGATAACAATTACAAAACTCCGTTATGCGTCATTTACACCGACCAAATAACTGAAGAGATAAAATCATACATAACTAAGCTTTCCTGTACTACACAAAATACCGTTACAGGTAAAAGCGGAGATAATGTTTCGATTATAAACCAAAATGACATTATTAACATTTATGCAAGTAACGGTAAAGTTTTTGCGGTAACCGATCGAGGAGAATTTACGGTAACACAGCGTTTATACGAACTTGAAAACAGTCTTGACTATAATAAATTTGTAAGGATTTCAAAATCAGAAATTATAAATTTAGAAAAAGTCAGCAGATTTAATCTTAAAATTTCAGGTACTGTTTATGTTCTGTTTAAAAACGGAAAAAGCACATATGTTTCAAGAAGATATGTATCAAAAATTAAAGAAAGATTGGGTGTATAAAATGAGTATTAAAAAACAGTTATTAATTCGTGGATTAATCGGAGCGGCAGTCGGATTTTTTATATGTTATTTTATAACAATAATCACATCCGTTATAATCGGAAACGGAGAATTTTACCCTGTTGTTCCGCAGGCAATTGAATTGTTTGGAACAGAATTAAATGCAGTAATAGCTCAAACAATTATAAGTATGATATACGGCGCAATTTTAAGCGGTACATCGGTCATATGGACAATAGACAGGTGGAGCTTAATAAAGCAAACAATTACTCATTTACTGATTTATTCAACAGCTACATTTCCTGTTGCCTACTTTCTGTATTGGATGCCGCACAATGTAATTTCGATTTTGATTTATTACAGTGTTTTTATTACAATATATTTCTTTATATGGCTTATATCATATACCAAAACAAAAATTACAATAAAAAAAATAAACACCAAGCTATAAGCAAACAACGGCAGCCGGATTAAATTCCGATTGCCGTTGTTTTATTGAATATTAAGTTAAATTATTTAGCTGTATCGTTTGTTGAAGAAGCAAGCTCGCCGCCCTCGATTACAAGCTGATTCTCGTACTCCTTGCCGTATGTGTCAAGGAGTGTTGCCTCGTAATCTTTGTGGAAGAAGTTTTCTTTACCGAGTGCTTTAATTTCATCGTTAATCCAGTTAAGGAGTGTATCGTTGCCCTTTGTTACGGCAGGAGCAATTGTATCTGCCGAACCAAGCTCAGGAATACCTACAACAAAGTCACTGTTCTGGTTTGCGTATGCGATAACCTCTGTATTGTCATTTGCCCAAGCTGCGCCGCTGCCGTTTTCAAGAGCTGTCTTTGCCTGTGCATATGCGTCATACTTCTGGAGTTTGATGTTCGGATAGTTCTTTGTGAGGTAAGTTTCGGCAGTTGTACCTGAAATTACAATCATACTGTCGCTTTCGTTCCAATTGTCAAGGCTTGTTATTGTGTTGCTCTTTGGTGATACAACACCGAGTGAAACGCTCATATAAGGAAGTGCAAAGTCAACCTCTTCTTTTCTCTCGTCTGTAACTGTAAAGTTTGCAAGAATGAGGTCTACCTTACCTGTCTGGAGGTATTCGATTCTGTTTGCAGCCTCAGTTGAAACAAAGTTTACTTTTACGCCGAGGTCCTCGCCAAGTCGGTTTGCAAAGTAAACATCGTAGCCCTGATACTCGCCGTTTTCGTCAACATAACCGAATGGGTTTTTGTCGGAAAATACGCCGATATTGATTGTACCCGATGATTTGATTTCATCAAGTGTTCTAAAGCCGTTAGCGGTTGAATTGTCGTTTGAACTTGAGCAGCCTGCAAACACCGCTGTAACAACTAACACTGCAAGGATTGCAGAAATGATTTTTGTAATTCTTTTCATAATAATCTCTCCTCTTTCTTAAAGAAAATTTATTTTATTGAGTCAAACTCAAAAATATCAAGGAATTTTTTAGTTCTCTCGGTCTTTGGATTTGTGAAGAACTCTTCGGGTTTACCCTCTTCCACAATGTGACCGCCGTCAAAAAATACTATTCTGTCGGCAACCGCACGGGCAAACTGCATTTCGTGAGTTACAATAAGCATTGTTCTTCCCTGCTTTGCAAGTCCGAGCATTACATCAAGCACTTCCCTTACCATTTCGGGGTCAAGTGCGGCTGTAACCTCATCAAAAAGCAAAATGTCCGGGTGCATACACAAGGCTCTTACAATTGCAACTCTCTGTTTCTGACCGCCCGAAAGCTGTCGTGGATAGCTGTTGCTCTTTTCGCTTAATCCGACTTTTTCGAGCAGCTCTTCCGCCTCTTTTTTTACTTCCTCTTTATTTCTCTTCTGCACTTTTGTGGGAGCAAGTAAGATATTATCCATAACGGTAAGGTGTGGAAAAAGCTCGTAATTCTGAAACACCATACCGATTTTCTGGCGAATTTCCGCTATATTTTTGCTTTTGCGGTCGATTAACTCGCCCTCAAAAGAAATTGTGCCCTCCTGTATAGGTTCAAGACCGTTTATACATCGTAAAAAGGTACTCTTGCCACAGCCGCTCGGGCCGATAATTACCACAACTTCACCCTGACGGACTGTCATATTAATGCTTTGAAGTACGGTGTTATCATCGTAACGCTTTGTAAGATTTTCTATTTTTAACAGTTCCTGCGACATTTCCTCAACTCCATTTCTTTTCAAGATGTTTTGCAACCATACTTATTGAGAAGCAAACTATAAAGTACATAATGAATACTACAAGGTACACACCGAACGCTGCGTTCGGGCTTGTGGCACGGTTTGCCTCAATAATCTGTTGTGCAACCTTTATAACCTCTACAACACCAATCATAAGGATAAGGCTTGTAGTCTTTATCATTCTTGTAACAAGGTTGATTGAAAGCGGCAAAAGTCTGCGTACCGTCTGCGGAATTATTATATATAAATAGGTTTGTGCTTTGCTGAGTCCGAGCGCAAGACTGCTTTCCGACTGGTGTTTCGGAATACTGATAATTGAGCCTCGCACCAAGTCGCCCATCTCTGCCGTACCCCAAAGCGTAAACACTATTACCGAGGCAACCTCGCCCGAAAGGTTAATTCCCATAGTTCTTGTTGCACCAAAGAACACTATAAAAAGCAACACAAGCTGCGGCATTATTCTGATAATTTCAAGATAAATTTTTGTTATAACTTTTATTGCTTTGTTTGGTATAGTCATTACAATGCCAAGCAAAATGCCAAGCGGTATGCTAAGACCGACTGAAATAAGACTGATTTCAAGTGCAGTCCACAAGCCGCCCAAAAGGCGTATAAAGTTTGTTCCCTTAAAAAGAACATCAATCCCCAAATCCGGCATATCTCAGTTTCCTTTCCAGCACACTTCCAAGTATTGAAACAGGCAGTAGTATAATAAGATAGAACACAACAAGCATAAACAGACACTCTGTTGTTTTGTAGTAAAGACCGATTAAGTCCTTTGCAACAAACATAAGGTCCATAAGGCTTACTGCGCTGAATACACTTGTTTCTTTAAGCAAGAATATTACATTTGCCACAAACGGCGGTACACTTGTAGAAAAAGCCTGCGGCAGTATTACATATCTCATAATCTGCGGATGCTTCATACCAAGACTTAAAGCACTTTCGGTTTGAATTTTATCTACAGATTCAAGTCCGCTCCTGAAAGTTTCCGACATATAGCTTCCGCCCAGGAAAGCAAGACCGATATATCCTGCCATTTCAGAGCTTACCTGCACGCCAACCTTTGGCAGCGCATAGTAAATAAAAAACAACTGAATAAGCAGTGGAGTGTTACGGGATATTTCAATATATACCGTTGCAATCTGCCTTAGCACGGGCACTTTGTAATACTGAACCAATGAACAGAAAAGACCGATTATAATAGAAACGGCGATTCCGATAAGTCCGATTTTTAAAGTGAGCAAAGCTGCCTCTTGGTACAAAGGAAGATATTTAAAAATAAATTCCCAATTCATTTTTTCACCTTTTTCCTAATCTCTTAACATTTTATGCACAGAATAATAAAAAGCATTAAAAAAGACCGAAGAACATATGCACTCCGGTCAGTAAAACTTTATCTGGTCAAAACTTTTCGTCGGAGAGCATAGGAAATAAACACATACACATTGTGCACATGCAACAGCAACACATAGAGCTTTTTACATATGAAACAAGCTTTGTCATAAGGTTGCTCTCCTCTCAAAAAGTCCTATAAACCTAATAGGTTTTATATGTTCTGATAATACCATATTAATTGATAAAAGTCAATACATCTGCGCCAATCCGTTAAAAACTCATCAGAAATTCTTGTAATAAATATCTACGCCCAAGAGCCTGTCAAATTTGAATCCTGCGTTTTTAATTCTTCCGCCAAATTCAAATCCGAACTGTTTATGTAAATAAATGCTGTGCTCGTTCTCGCTTGTGATAAGCGAAACCACAGTCAAGAACCGATTATTCTTTTGCGCCTCTTGAAGTGCATACTCAATAAGTTGAGTGCCGATGTGCCTGTTTTGACAATCGTTTTTTACATATACCGAAAGCTCGGCTGTAATGTCGTATGCATCTCTTTTACTGTAGCGGGAAAGTGCAACATAACCGATTACACTGCCGTTTTTCTCATACACAGAGAGCAAATACTTGCCTGTATGCTCATTTAACATATCAACAAAGTATTTGTCATCTTTGGGATTTATGTCATAGGTTGCGGTAGTGTTTAAAACCGCATAATTGTAAATTTCTTTGACAGCCGGCAAATCAAGCACCGTGGCTTTTTTTATCATAATAAATTTTCCTTCTTAAACGCCTGTTCAAGGTCTGCAATAATATCTTCTGCATCTTCGATGCCGACGCTGAATCTGAAAAAGCCGTTGTGGAATTCTTCGGGATAAAGATACTGTCTTTCGTCATTTTCTCCGAGGAAAACGATAAGGCTTTCATCGTGACCGAGAGAAACTGCCGAAGTTATGACATTCAAATGGCTTACAAATCTGTTATATGTATCGTGGTCTGCCTTGAGTCCGAACGAAAGCACACCGCCGAAACCGTTTGTCATCTGCTTTTTGGCAATATCGTGGTTCGGGTGGTCTTTAAGTCCCGGATAAGCCACAAAACTTACACCCTTTACAGTCTTTAAATATTTAGCGACTTTGAGTGCATTTTCATTGTGCTGTTTCATTCTAAGCGGTAAAGTAACCGCACCACGCATAATAAGCCAAGCATTGAACGGGCTGATTGTTGCACCGAGGTTAATCTGCGACTGTGCTCTGATGATGTCGAGGTATTCTTTTTTACCGATAATAGCACCACCCATTGCGTCACCGTGACCGTTGATATATTTTGTAAGGCTTTCAATCGAAAAATCTGCGCCAAGCTCAACGGGTCTTTGGTTGTACGGAGAAGCAAATGTATTGTCAACAGATAACAGCGCATTGTTTTCGTGCGCAATGTCTGCAATCGCCTTGATGTCCGAAATTGTAAGTGTGGGGTTGCCCGGAGTTTCTATATGAATAAGTTTTGTGTTCGGGCGGATTGCCTTTCTTACATTTTCGGGGTCGGAGGTATCAACAATTGTTGTTTCCACACCGAATTTATTGTTTAAAAGCTCGTTTAAAAGTCTGTAAACCGCAATATAAGTAACGCTTGAGAAAATTACATGGTCACCGCTTTTGAGTAAAGCAAAGAACAGTCCCGACAAAGCAGCAACACCGCTTGCAAGCACCACGCAATCTTCGCCGCCCTCAAGAGAGGCAACTTTTTCCTGAAGATACTGCTGGTTTGAGCCTCCGTTTCTTGTATAAAGGTTTTTACCTGCACTGCTCCAGTTAAGGTCACTTGGGTCATAGGGCAATTCATAGCTGTTTGTCATAGTTATAGGCCTCTTAATTGCTCCTGTTTCGTCGTCAACACCGTTGCCTGTATGCACGGCTCTTGTCTGAAAGCCTAAATCTTTTACATTCTTTTCGCTCATATTATCACCCTTCTGATTTTAAATTTCCGCATTGTGTGCGGATATATAATAATATTACTTTAAAAAGCGGGAATTTTCCTAAAACTTAGTATTCCTACCGATAAAGTAGGTTTATTGTAACACCACCGTTTCCGTTTGTCAATAGGTTTTAAAAATCTTTTTGAAAATAATGTAAATCGGATTTGTTTTTTGTGTTTTTGGAATATTTAAAACTATGGTTTAACAAATTGTTTCGACAAGCAATTATAAAAGCTTGGTCAACCTTTAAAAAGGCAAAACAAAAAGGGCGGAAAACCGCCCTTAAATTCTGAAAGAGTATAAATTATTTAACTTATTCAGCAAAACCTGACTCAACGAGAGCAACAAGACCGTCAACAGCCTCTGTTTCGTCTGAACCGTCAGCAATAACCTTGATGGTTGTACCGCCGATAATACCAAGTGACAATACGCCGAGAAGGCTCTTTGCATTAACTCGTCTTTCTTCCTTTTCTACCCATACAGTTGACTTGTATTCGTTAGCCTTCTGAATGAAAAATGTAGCTGGGCGAGCATGTAAGCCTGCCTTGTTCTGTACTAATACTTCCTTAACATACATTTTAAAATCCCTCTCTTGCCATATAATTTAACCCGTTTTGTAATCCGACTGCATTTTGCAATCTTTTAATAAATATTATAGTATTTTTTCAAAAAAAGGTCAATAAGTTAATTAATTTTTGGTTTAATACTCACTTACAACCAAAAATTTCGGTCTGTTGTTGTGCAACTTTACTAAAACTGAAATTAAATTATATTAAGTATTGCTAAATATTATTTTGCAGCACTAAATTATTGTTAATTCTTATTGCTGTTCTTTTATCTTTTCAAGCAAGTCCGGGCGCTTTGCACGGGTTACCTCAAGACTTTTTTCTTTCTGCCACTTTGCTATGTTTGCATGATGACCGCTCAAAAGCACTTCGGGCACTTCTTTGCCCCTCCATACCGACGGTTTTGTGTATTGAGGATACTCAAGCAAACCGTTAAAATGGCTTTCTTCGGTAAAACATTCATTATTTGAAAGTACACCCGGCACCATTCTTGAAAGTGCGTCCGTGAATACCATTGCAGGAAGTTCGCCGCCTGTAAGCACATAGTCGCCGATTGAAATTTCCTCGTCTATAAATTCATCAAGCAAACGCTGATCGACGCCCTCGTAATGACCGCACAATATGCAGACATTCTCAATCTCGGCTATTTCCTTAAGTCTTTGCTGCGTAAGAGTTTTTCCCTGCGGCGACATATAGACAAAATGCGGTCTTTTGCCGATTTTATCGCATATATCCTCAAAGCAAAGCGCTATAGGCTCGGCTTTCATCAACATTCCCATTCCGCCGCCGTACGGTGTATCGTCAACTCGTCTGTGCTTGTCAAAAGCATAGTCACGCAGTTGATGACAATGTATTTCAAGCGCACCGCTTTTTTGTGCTCTGCCGATTATACTGTCACCCAAAACAGGAGTAAACATCTCGGGGAATAATGTTATTATATCAATCCTCATCGTCAAATATTCCTTTCATCGGGCGAATAAGAACATATCCGTCATCAACATTGGTTTCTGTAATAACCTCGTCAATAACGGGTGCAAGATATTTTTTGCCGTTGTCATCTGTTATCTCATAAACATCATTAGCACCTGTGCGCAAAACATCTGTAATTTTGCCGTAAACAGTTGCATTGTCGGCGTCTTTTACCTCAAGGCCGAGCAAATCCTGAACAAAGTTTACACCCTCGTCAAGGACGATCTCCTCTCGGTCGATATAAATTGTCTTGCCTCTCATTTTATCCGCCTGCTCAATTGTATCTATTCCGTCAACCTTGCAAAGCACAATATTTTTGTGAGGGCGTGACTTAACTTTTATGCTCTCTCTACCCTGCTCGTCAAGATAAAGTTTTTTAAAGCAGCACAAAAATTCGGGACTGTCGCACCACGGGTCAATTCTTAATTCGCCTTTTATGCCGTGAGTGCCTACAATTTTTCCGCTGTCAAGAAATCTTTTTTTCATATATACACCATCCGTAATTTTTTCTTTCATTTGACTACATATTTTAACATAATTTTCGGCTGTGAGCAACTATTATATATGACTGTGCATACTGATAAATATTTCGCTTATAAGGTCGGCGATATATTCTTCGCTCTCTGCCATTCCGCCTCTTACCCACTTTTTTAAAATACCTGACGCACCGCTTTCGAGAAATGTAAACATATACTCAAGTTTGGTCTGCGGAATATCCTTTTTGCCAAATGCCGCACAATACTCTTTTTTGAGCTCCGCATACATTTCGTCAAGTAATTTAGTCTGGATATTGTTATTGAAAACCACTCTGTAAAAATCCGAATACTTCTTTACAAAGCGCACAATCCAAAGGAAATTCACCTTGCCGTTCTGCGTAAATTTAAAATTGTAATCCTTTAATTCTTCAACATAGCTGATTTCTATTTGAGAAATCATATCGTAAACATCGGCGAAATGGTGATAAAAGGTAACCCTGTTCACTCCCGCCTGCTTACAGAGAGAGGTTACTGTAATTTTGCTCAAAGGCATTTGCTCAAGCATATCAAAAAGTGTCTGCTTGAGTGCCTTTGTGGTATTTTTTACTCTTTTATCCATAAAATTTCACCTTAAATTTTTTTGAAAAAATAAACAAATTTTAATAATTTGTAAAATAATTTACATAAAAATTAAAATTAACTCTTGTATATTTGTGTAGAATATATTATACTATAAACATATAATTAAATCAAGGGAAACACTGTAAAAGCATACTGCGGATTTATTTTTTGTAAAAACGAGCAATATGCGCCCTTTTCCCAAATTTCTTAAAGAAAAGAGGATATATAAATGGCTTTTAGTTTAAATGACAAAAGAACTCCGCTTGAACAGTTTTTGCAGGGCGAATCTGTTACAGCTTATGAATTTATGGGCTCTCATTTTGTAAACTGGGGCGACAGAGACGGCGTTGTGTTCAGAGTATGGGCACCAAACGCACTTTCTGTATCCGTTGTAGGTGACTTCAACGATTGGAACCCCGATGCAAACTATATGTATAAAATCGACAATTCAGGCGTATGGGAATTGTTTATTGAGGGTGTATGGGAATATGCTTGCTATAAATATTGCGTAGAAACTCCGTCAATGCAAAAGGTAATGAAAACCGACCCATATGCATTCCATTGCCAGACAAGACCTGATAACGCATCTCGTGTATATGAAATTCACGGTTATGAATGGAACGACAGCGAGTGGCTTGAGCACAAGAAAGCTCACCCGCACAAGAACGCTCCTATCAATGTATATGAAATGCACGCAGGTTCTTGGAGAAAATACGAGGACGGCAATGTATTCAGCTATAGAAAGCTCGCCGAGGAGCTTATTCCTTATGTAAAAGAAATGGGCTACACTCACATTGAGTTTATGCCTCTTACAGAATATCCGTTTGACGGTAGCTGGGGCTATCAGGTAACAGGTTACTTTGCGGCAACTTCCCGTTACGGTACTCCTAAAGACCTTATGTATTTTGTTGACAAATGTCATCAGGAAGGTATCGGCGTTATTCTTGACTGGGTACCTGCTCACTTTCCTAAGGACGAGCACGGTCTTGGCAGATTTGACGGTACAGGCTGTTATGAATACGAGGATTGGAGAATCGGCGAACACAAGGAATGGGGTACATATATCTTTAACTATGCCCGTTACGAAGTAGCAAGTTTCTTGCTTTCATCCGCAATGTTCTGGCTTGACCAATATCATATTGACGGCATCAGAGTTGACGCCGTTGCATCTATGCTCTACCTCGACTACAACCGTAAAGACGGCGAATGGCTTGCAAATATCTACGGCGGCAGAGAAAATCTTGTTGCTGTTGATTTCTTACAGAAGCTTAACACTGTTGTGCATATGTTCCACCCGGAAGCTATGATGATTGCCGAAGAGAGCACAGCATGGCCGAATGTTACCGGTTTCCCGCCAAAGGATATGGGACTTGGATTTGACTACAAGTGGAATATGGGTTGGATGAACGATATGCTCTCATACATCAGCCTTGACCCGCTTTACAGAAATTATCACCACGATACTCTTACATTCAGTATGGTTTATGCATTCAGCGAAAGCTTTATGCTCCCTATCTCTCATGATGAAGTTGTTTACGGCAAAGGCTCACTTATCAACAAAATGCCGGGTCTGTATGACAACAAGTTTGCGGGCGTAAGAGGATTCCTTGCTTATATGCTTGCTCATCCCGGTAAAAAACTTATGTTTATGGGCAGTGAGCTCGGACAGTTTGACGAGTGGAATTCTACCGAACAGCTCCAGTGGAACTTGCTCGGCTACGAAAAGCACCGTCAGCTTAATCACTTCTTTGCTACAGCAAACAAATTCTATTGCGATACACCTGCAATGCACGAAAACGACTACGACTGGAACGGTTTTCAGTGGATTGCGCTCGACGATTACAAGCATAGCATTATTTCTTTCAGAAGAATTGCTTATGACGGAAGCGAAGTTATTGTTGTATGTAACTTCCAGCCAATGCTCCGTGAGAACTACAAAATCGGTGTTCCGAAGTTTGGTATCTATAAAGAAGTTCTCAACTCCGAGGCAGAGGAATTCGGCGGCTGCGGTATCGTAAACGAGGGCGAATTAAAGGCACAGGATGCAGCCGATCACGATCTTCCGTACTCAATCAACATTACGCTTGCACCGCTTTCCGTAATCTACATTGAGCTTGACAAGGAACTTCCTGCACCTGAAAAGCCAAAGAAGGAAAAGACTACAAACCGCAAGGCTGCCGCTCTTAAGAAAGCAAAGGCTGAAAAAGCCGCAAAAGCTGAAAGCAAGGCAGAAGAAAAAGTAGATGAAAAGCCTGTAGTTGAAGAAAAGGAAGAAACTAAGGAAACTAAAGCTGAAGAAAAAGTTGAAACAGTTGAAGAATAACAACTGATTAGGTAAATTTTTCAGTTTTTAAATTAATTTTATATTAAGGTCATTTTTGTCCGACCTCTTTATAATCGGAAATGCAGACAGGGTTCTTCCCTATCTGCATTTCTTTTTGGGCTCTTTATCAAAAGTTAGGATGAATTATGGTTTGGCGGAGTGTCGGTCGGGCATTGAAATTTAGCTAACGCTAAATTATCCTCCCAAAAACAAAAAAGTTTACTCAATTTTTTCAAAAATTGCGGGTTTGGGCAGCGCCCATAAAATCTTCCGATATAACAATTTATCAGGCGCAAACAGCAGGCTGTTTGGCTATCCTTAGATTGCATAAACGGAAAGTATTTGTGGGCTTTGCCCACACCCACGACCTTTGAAAAGGTCGACCAAACTTTTATAATTGATTGGCAAATCAATTTGCTAAACCATAATTTATTATTGTTGCCCAGATATTTAGAATAGTACCTTTTAATTTTGTGCAAAAAATGATGATAAAATCTCTCTTATTGCAGCCGCTTTTGAAAGAGTGCATTTGACTGCGTATTTTTCAATTTGAGAATTTAATTCATCATCAACCCTAACTTTTATATCATGAGTAAGATTTTCACTCGGTCTACCCATTTTGGGGTTATCTGTTTTTTTAATATAAGCCGTAAATATAACTTCCTTTCTCTTGATATTAAATATAAGGCTCTGATTTAATCGTCAGAGCTTGTTCTTTTTGCCTCGGCAATTACTTCATCAATTAACTCTTTTGCTTTATCAATATTATCACTGTCAAGCAACGCTTTGATAGATAGCAATAAAGTAAGTATCTCAAGTCTTGTCATATCTTCTTTCATTTTAATCTCCTTTCTGACGCTTGCAGTCTATTCGTCTTTGTTCACCTCTATTGAGTGTAATTATATCATGTTCTTTCAGAACTCAAAAGTCAAGCGTTTTTTTAAATTTTTAAATTTATTGCAATGCATTTTTTCTGTAGTACACTGTTTTTCCTTGTATTTCTATGTATCACGATATAAAAACAACCGCATTAAAAAGCTGAAAAACAGTTTTCTAATGCGGTTTTTGATTGGTGCGCCAACAGGGACTCGAACCCCGGACCGACCGGTTATGAGCCGGTAGCTCTAACCAACTGAGCTATTGGCGCGTATTTATTTTACGCAAGTGATATTATATCATATTATATCTGTATTGTCAATCTTTTCATTTAATTTTATAAGAATTTTTGTTTCTGTATTATTCAAAAAGTATATAAAAGCACTGCTTTTTACAACAAATTTATTGAATTTCCTACATATTCGTGGTACAATATATATGATAGTATTATTTTTACTTATAATTCTTATAATTTTATATTCCTCGTTCGGGAATTTTATTAATTCAATTGGAGGTAACGGCTATGGCAGTTATTAAAGCATTCAAAGGTATGAGATACAACACCGCAAAGGCAGGCGAAATTTCCTCTCTTTGCTGTCCTCCGTACGACATAATCAGCGAGCAAGAAAGACTTGCTTTTATTAAAGAAAACGAATACAACATTATTCGTCTTGAATTGCCAAAAGAGGGTGAAAATCCTTACGCTTGCGCAAGCGATATTTTAAAAATGTGGCAGGATAAAGGCATTTTGAAAATTGAAGATAAGCCTGCTATCTATATTTACGAGGAAGAATTTTCCGTTGGCAACACACGCAAAAGCATAAAGGGCATTATTGCGAGAGTTCAGCTTGAAGAATTTTCAAAAGGCATTATCTTACCGCACGAATTTACCCTTTCAAAGGCTAAAGAAGACCGTTTAAATCTTATGAAAGCAACAAACTGCAATTTCAGTCAGATTTACGCTCTCTATATGGACGAAAAACATACAACTCTCGCTACCATTGATGAGCAGTCAAAGGCAAAAGCCGACCTTGAATTTACAGACGAAACAGGTGTTACACATCGCCTTTGGATTGAAACCGACGAAAAAATCATTGCGAAGCTTGTTGCCGATTTTGCAGACAGAAAACTATATATTGCCGACGGTCACCACAGATACGAAACCGCTCTCAATTACAGAAATTATTGCAGAGAAAACGGCATTTCAAAGCCGGGCGATCCGCAGGACTTCCAGATGATTTACCTCGTAGATATGGAGCATCCGGGACTTGTGGTATTCCCTACCCACCGCCTTGTGAGAGATTTACCGAACTTTGACAAAGAGGCGGTACTCGAAAAGTGCTCCGAATTCTTCTACATAGACGAAAAAGAAGGCACGGACACTATGGAGGAAGATTTGAAAAAACTCTATGACGAGGGCAAAAAAGCATTCGGTTTCTATTGCGGCAAGGGCGAATGGTTCTTGCTGACACTCAAAAATATCGACTTTATGAGCCAAATGCTCCCCAATGTAAGCAAGGCGTCACAGTCGCTTGATGTTTCTGTTCTCCATACACTTATTCTTGAAAAAATCTTTGGAATTGACAAGGAAAATATGGCAAAACAGATTAACCTTACATACACAAAATTCTTTACAGAGGCAATTGACGGAGTTGACAAAGGCGAGTTCCAATGCTCATTTGTACTCAACCCTACAAGAGTTACCGAAATTCGTGATGTTGCCGCCGCAGGAGAAAAAATGCCGCAGAAATCCACATATTTCTATCCAAAAATGATTACAGGTATGGTAATGAACAATCTTGGAGTTGATTAATATGAAAGACTATGAAATCCGCAGAAAAGACAGAGCAGTTGACGAAAATGCCGCCTTAGAAATTCTGAAATCGGGCAGCTTCGGTGTGCTTTCTACCATCGGCGCAGACGGCTATCCGTACGGCGTACCCGTAAACTACGCTTACGATGACGGCAAAATCTACTTTCACTGTGCCAAAAATGTCGGTCACAAACAGGATAACCTAAGATTTTCGGGCAAAGTTTCGTTTACTGTCGTTACAAAATCAGATGTTATTTCCGAAAAATTCACAACAGGTTATGAAAGTGCCATTGCCTTTGGTTATGCGTCAAAAACGGTTACCGAAAAAGAAAAAGCACTGCGGCTTCTGGTGCAAAAATACTCTCCCGAATTTACAGAAGACGGTGAAAACCATATAAAAGGCGCATTTGAACGCACAGATGTTTTTGTGATAGAAATTGAAAAACTTACCGCAAAAGCTAATAAAAAGACGGTTTAATAAAATTTAGGTCAAGCCTTTTTAAAGGCTTGCGGGTTTGGGCAGCGCCAATAATATCTTCCGATATTGCAATTTATCAGGCGCAAACAGCCACGCTGTTTGCGTGCTTGCACTTAGTTTGAAAAAACAGGCGACAGCCATTAAAACAGAATTATTTATTTTTGAAAAGGTTGACCAAACTTTTATAATTGATTGACGAAGCATTCTTTTAAACAATAATAATCTTTTACTCTCAACTCAACAAAAATTAACAAACAGCAAAAATCCCTGTTCAGCGCTGAACAGGGATTTTTTATATGGGGATGTTGTAAGCTTATTAAATATCGTAACATTTCCACTGACAATTTTTGCAGACTTCACTAAGTTTTCCTTGTGAAATTATCCTGCTTTTTGCCATATCTTTAAGCGTAAGCCACTCGATTTCGTCACCGATTTTTAAATTATATTCTTTCAGACAAGCATTGTCAAAACTTGCCACTTTATCATTATCGGCGCAAAGCTGAGCTTTGTTATTCGGGCATTTACTGCAAAGAACATCATTACAACTGCCCGTTAAGGTAATCAGCGGATTTTCTTTATTCAGATATTCAATTACATTTGTCATATTCTGCACAAAATCACTGCTGTAGCCTTTTCCTACGAAAAATTGTATGCAAAGGCTGTGGTGCGGTCGCAGATTAAAGCTTGATAACTTTGTCAAGACGATTTACCAATACAGCTGAAAATGCAATTTTGAGTGCGTCAGCAATAAGATAAGGAACTACGCACAGTAAAAGTGACTCAACAAGTCCCATTTTCATTTGGAACATAAACCATGCTGTGCCGAATGCATAACAAACAGCAAGGCCCAAAATCATAGAAACAATTTCAACCCAAAGTTTTTTGCCGAGTTTTTCTGTCATAAGACCTACAATTAAAGCTGTAAAAATAAAGCCGATAATATATCCGCCTGTCGGTCCGAAAAGTACACCTATACCTCCGCTGAAACCTGCAAACACAGGAACACCAGCAAGACCGAGAAGTACATAAACTATAACACTGAGTGTACCTCTTTTCCAACCGAGTAATGACGCTGCAATAAATACACCGAGAGTTTGAAGTGTAAACGGAACTTCTCCGAACGGAATCTGAATTTGCGCACAAACTGTCATTACAGCGGCAAAGAGTGCCACAAATACTAAATCAAGCAAAGCGGCTTTGCTTTTTGATGTTGCCTTTGATTTTACCTCTAACATTGTTCTTTCTCCTTATCGTCAACCTATTTGGTTTATTAAGTTGACAATATTATAACTCGGTTTTACTGAATTGTCAACCTGCAATTGAATTTTGGTTGACAATTCACAAAATCATATATTTTATATAATAACAGTTGTTTAAATGAGGTTTTCTTTCTTAAGATATTCTTCAAGAATATCTGCCGCATACTTGCAAAGCTCCGGACAAGGACGCTTTTTATAGTATTCGTTGGTGCGTTCTGACGGCACATAACTTTCCTTATTGTTTTTCTGAAAACCTAAAAGTTCTCTGCAAATAATAGAGCCGTTGTCTTCTTTAAACTTTGCGGCAAGCTCCTGAACCGATTTATAAACATTTTTCTTTGTGGTATTGTCTTTAGAATTGTCATTACCCATTGCAAGACCTATCACCATAAACATACCTGTAACAGTACCGCAAACTTCTCTCATTCTGCCCATACCGCCGCCGAACGGTTCGGAAATTTTTAATGCCGTTTCTTTTTCAAGCCCAAAATCCTCGCAAAATGCAAGCAAAACCGCTTGAGAACAATTGTAACCGTTCATAAAATTTTGCTTTGCAATATCTCCCTTAGACATACAAATCATTCCTTTTCATTATAATGTAATTTTATTTTAACACCGACTTATAATAATGTCAAAATTTTCATACCTTGTCCGTTACAATTATGAAAGTTTGGTCGCCCCTTTCAAAAGTTGTGGGTGTGGGCAAAGCCAACGATACTGTCTGCTAACAAAATTTTTCTGTAGCCGAACAACCTGCTGTTCGGCGGCTTGAACGAAACGGCAAAAAATTATTAATTGCGAACGCAAACAACCGTACAGTTTTTTACACTGTACGGCTGTTTGCAAGGGGTTTAGATAAGGAAATGGGTATGAGTGGAACGGATGCTTTCGCACCCTCTTGTTAGTAAATTTAAGCGGATTTATTATCGCTTGCGGTTTTTTTGGGAATTTTAATTGTGTATTCGATATAGTTGTTGTTTTCACTTTTGACTGCTTTGGCATCAATACCTGCAAGGCGCATTGTATCTACCGCTTTGTTGATGGTGTTTACAAAAATACGCACATCTTTTATCACCGCTTTACTGCTTCCCATACTTTTAATATGCTTTGGGCAGTCATTTAAAACTTCGCCTACAAGATTGTCGGTCTGTTGAGTGTTAAGATTAAGAGCTATTACCTTGCTTAGGACTTCTCGCCTTTTGCCCTCGTCTTCTATTCGGAGTAATGCCCTGGCATGGCGCTCCGTAAGACCTGCCGAAATAATAAGCTCCTGTTCTTCGTATGTAAGCCTCAAAAGTCGGAGTTTGTTGGCTATGGTAGATTGAGTTTTGCCAAGCCTTTGAGCCGCCTCTTCCTGAGTAAGTCCGAATCTTCGGATAAGTCTTGAAATCCCGCGAGCTTCCTCGAACACGCCGAGGTCGCTGCGCTGTAGATTTTCAAGGAGAGCAAAGATCGCAGACTCTTTGTCAGAACACTTAACGATTATGCACGGCACTTTTTTCAGTCCTGCCATAACCGACGCACGAAGACGGCGTTCACCGGCAATCAGCTCATATTCACTTTGACTTGCCCTTCTGACAGTCAGCGGCTGCAAGATACCGTTTTCTGTTATGGACTGCGATAATGATGTAAGAGAGGCTTCGTCAAATTGTTTTCGAGGCTGAGCCTTGTTAGGTCGTATTCTTATTATTGGTATTTCAGTGATTTTGTTATCATTGTTAAATAAAAAAGTCAACCTTACCATCCCGTGTCTTTTAAGCATCAGGGGTTTGTCCCTGTGACATTATAATATCACATTACCAAAAAATGGTATGTCGAATTGTGTAGGCATAATTAATTTTGTTTTACAATATTGCGTTGATTTTACCGTTTTGTTGTCAAAGTATTTGGTTTTCTTTCTTATAATTAATAAATTTTTTTAATCAGTGATTACCGATTATTTTTGTTGATATAATCGAGTATAAAATATTACAACACATTACTGTAAAAACCTACTGCTTTGCCCAGAATACGGACTTTGTTCATCTCATCTTTTTGATAATAAAGCGATTTGTAGGTAGGATTTTCGGGTCTGAGTTCTATGCTGAATTCTGTTTTATATACACGCTTTAAAGTAGCCTCATCGTCAATGAGTACCGCTGCTATCTCTCCGTTTTCTACCTCCGGCTGTTCCCTTATAAATACTATATCTCCGTCAAATATGCGAGCATTAATCATACTGTCGCCTTTACATCTTAGTGCAAATGTACCTTTGGTTTTTTCGGGCATATTTATATAGTCTTCAATGTTCTCCTGCGCAAGTATAGGCTCACCGCAGGCAATTGTACCAACCAAAGGAACTTTTACCATTTCCGGAATAGATTCAATATTTTTTACATTGCTTAAATCATATTCCGCCCACCCCATTATATAAGACGGAGATGTAGATAAATAGTCGGCTATCAATTCTATTTTATCAAACGGTATATTGGTTATTATATTATTTTCGTATTTATATAATGTTTGTTTACTTATTTTGCAGGCATTTGCAAGCTCCGTTTGAGAAATCGCATTTTGTTGTCTGATTTTTTTTATACGCTCACCAACAGTCATAATATCACCTTTTTGTGTTTAAATTAATCATTTCCATAATTATATAGCTGCAAAAGTAACTTGTCAAGAAAAAATCTTATGCAGCACTGTTTAAAATGTCTTGACAAGTTACAAAACGCTTGCTATAATAAAAGTAACTTGAAAAGTTACGAGATAATTATAATACTTTATTCAGATAATTTAAATAAATTATCTGCTTATTTTTTGAAAGCAAAGTAACTTTTTAAGTTATATAATGATCTATTTGGAGGTATAAATATGACTAACAACAATCTTGAAAATTACGAAAAACACTGCAATGTAGGAACTGTAAACTCAGTAACTGACTTGCTGGCTTACATTGACAGTGACACACTTTACACGGGAGAAATAGGGAACGGCGAAAATGATAAAATTTCGTTCATTATGGCAATCGTTAATAACATACGCTTTATTCTGACATCCGACGGTACTCTTTGCAAGTATAACGATTTGACTTCTACAAAAGCTGTAACATTTTCATACTCATCGTATTTCTCAATTCCACAGTTCTACGGAGCTGTAGGTGACGGCGTAAACGACGATACCGACGCACTGCAAAAAGCAATAGAAGAAAATAAGGTAGTATATATTCCCGCAGGTATTTATAAAGTCGGTAAATTAACAATTGAAAAAACTAACCTTGAAATCTTTGGTGCGGGTATTAACAAAACCATAATCAAACACAATGATGATAAAGACAGTAAAACGAATGAATATAAATATAAAAATGACGATTGTATAATTCATATCACTGGTTCATCAAACTGCACTCTAAGCTCTTTTTCAGTTAAGGGTAAAATTTCAGAAGATGATTACAAATATCACGGTATTAAAATAAGCAACAGTAATTCTTCCGATAACACAATTGAAAACATCAATGTTTCCAATTGCCCTTTGTCCGGAATAAAATTGGAAACTACATGTATCGGCTGTCATCTTTCTAATATTCGTACATACGAAAACGGCGAGTGCGGTTTGTACAACGGAGGATACGGAAATAAAATTGTAAATCTTGATACACATCAGAACCGCAAGCACGGTATTAAAATTAATATTGGCGGCTTTAACGGCACAAATATAAAATCATGGGGTAACAGAGGCGACGGTGTAAATATGGATAATACTTTAAGTAATGCCTCTTGTATTAATTTAAGTAATGTGTCTGTACAGCAAAACGGCAGACACGGACTTATGATGACTAATTGCAAAAGTTGTGTAATTACAGGTTTTCAAAGCCTTGCCAATAACTTTATTTCAGGTTCAAGACTTAAAAACGGAGAAAAGCCGTTAAATAATGCCGCCGGTATTCTTTTAACTGATAATAATCACAACAATTATATTCAAGGCAATATAACAAGCTGCTATGATTATTGGAACTCATTTGAAGAGAGTTCTATCAGAATTGCCGGCAAAAACAACATTAACAATATTATTGATGTATCTGTTTGTGATTCTCTCAAAGGTCCGGATATGTACAATGTTTGTTTTTTGCCGTATGTTTATACATATACAGACAAAAACAAAGAAAATAAAGAAGATAAATTTTACAATTATACAAATTTAAACGAGTATAACACTCTTAAGCAGGAATATGACAATCCGCTTAATATAATTAAAATTAACGGCGAAACAGTAACAGATAAATCTATGACTGACATAAAAATGATTTCTCCTGTCATCAACAACTATATGAAAAACAGCGATGGGTTAAATTACCTTACAGTAACAGATAATCTCTCCGAAAATCCGGATATTTTAAAACTTAATCTTAACGATTATTCGGAATTACCGACATATACCGTTGACGACCTAAAAGGTATCAATAACATAGATTTTGCAAAAGTTGCTTACAGACGAGGCTACAAAATTAATTTAAAAAATAATACAAATGAAGTATTATATCTGAAACTTACCGCAAAAGTAAGTGAATACAAAGCATTCGGAATCTTCCCTACCGTACAGGTTTCTTATAAAAACGAAGCGGGCAAACTTGTTTACGAATATTTAGATTCATCGTTGGACTACGGTAAAACGAATATAATCTTTAACACAAGCTATATTACAAAAAATATTGCTTTTGACATAAGCAAATATAAGGATAAGGATATAACCGTATATCCGCTACTTTGCATAACAAAGCTATCGGCTACCAATATATCCGGTAATGCCATTCAGAACACCGCTGCTATCGACATCAAAGAGTTTAGTTATAAACTTTGTTAAGGAGGCATAAATACGACAAAAATATCTTGTGTTGACATTTCTGAATTTCAGAAAAATATTAATTTCAATAAAATGAAGAATGACGGTATAAAAGCAGTCATTATAAGGACAGGCTATGGCAGAGAATCAAGTCAGAAAGACAGTGTGTTTGAAAACCATTACAAAAACGCAAAAAGTGAAAATATGATGATTGGTGTGTACTGGTACAGTTACGCCGACAGCGTCAGCGATGCCGAAAAAGAGGCAAAGGTTTGCCTTGAATGCATTAACAACAAATCTCTTGATATGCCGATTTATTATGATTTGGAAGATAATTCGCAAGTTAAACTCGGCAAAACAAAACTTACAGAGATTACAGAACTATTTTGTGAAACAATCAAAAAAAGCGGTTACAATATTAATGATTACAAAGACGGCTACGCAGGTGCATATGACTGTTACATAGACAGATTACAGCTTATTCTGTCTTAATTGGCGGTGTTAATATGGCAACGGAAATTATTACATCGCTCATTGTTGCTTGCGGCAGTATTATTTGTCAGCTAATTATCAATGTTTCAAATCGGAAAAAGCAAGAGAGCGAAAATGAAAAAACAAAATCGCTTATTGTTTATCGTATAGATAAACTTGAGCAAAAGCAAGATAAATACAATCATTTGCAAGAGCGAGTGTTTAATCTTGAAAAAAATTCAGCCGTTACAGATGAAGAAATCAAAGTTGCAAATCACAGAATTGCAGACCTTGAGAAAAAATAATGAGGTAATAATATGAAAAAAATTACAAATTGGAAATCGTGGGCAAAATGTGCAGGCGTAAGAGCAGTAAAAACCGTTGCTCAAACTGCAATTTCGGTTATCGGTGTATCTGCCGTGTTAAGCGATGTGAATTGGGTTGCGGTCGCCTCGGCAAGTGTACTTTCGGGAGTTCTTTCGCTGTTGACAAGTGTTGCAGGTTTGCCGGAAATATCAGAAGAATAAGAATACATAAGATTAGCCCTTTAACTACCGTTTGGTATTTGAGGGGGCTTTTATTTTATTCGCAAAGCTCATCAAACGTAACATCTTTTTACTTGCCTAACATTTTTAGAATTTTATATGATTTTTAACGAGTTTTTGCGGTGATTTTCAAAAACAATAAACCGCACTAAAGAGCCTGAAAATGGCTTAATAGTGCGGTTTTTCTATGGTGCGAATGTTCATATAGGATTTGGCGAAATACAGTTTTACCGATAGTCGAACATCATATTCAAATAATAATCCGCACATTCGCAATTTTACTTTGTTTTTCATATAATGTACTTACTAAAAATCAAGGAGGTTTTAATATGAAAACAATTTTTGAAAATAACGGTGGTACTTATACGCAGGTTGGAGATTATTTATTGCCTAATCTTTCGTTACCGGCAGAAGAAAAAGAAACGAATATCGGTGTTTGGGCAATGAGGCATAAACGATATTTGAAGCAAAATCATAAAGTGCGTTACTACAATTTGCTGACAAGCGGTAAGCTCGATTCATATCTTGCCGACATCGAAGAACAGGCTCAAAATCTTTTTTCTCGGTTGGTAAAAGACATTGCCGAAAAAGAAAATGTTACGGAAAAATTGAAATCGGATGACCTAATGTTATGGGTGCGGAAGATGAATAATATTCGCAATCGAGCAATGGAAATCGTTAATGAACAAATAATTTACAGATGAGAAAAAGGCACAACCTACGCAGAAAACCCGTAGGCTGTGCCTTAAATTTTATTTACTAAGTTGCAATGCATAATCTTAGCGAGCAGACCATTTGGATATCCAAACGGTAGCTTGCCCGCTTTTGCACAATCTCAGCGAGCAGACCAATTATGGACAGGCTTTCCAAATCGGTTGCTTTCGCTTCGTTGTGAAACAAGCGGTGTGTTTGGATAGCTCGCACTACCAAACACCTCGTTAGGGACACCATAAGACCTGATACCTAAGCGTTTTTTAAATGTATCCAAGTTTTTCTTTGATGATGTCTAAACTATTTTGTCTAGAATTGTCTTCTGAAAAGCTGGCTACAACTTCCTGCATTGTTTCAGAACTCCAATAAATTTTCAATTTTTCTTTTGCACGAGTGATTGCAGTATAGAAAATGCCGTGTGTAATTTTCTCTGCATTGCTGCTCGGAATAACGACTTTAACCGATTCGTATTCTAAGCCTTGTGCTTTATGAATTGAAACTGCATAAGCTAGTTGAAACGGCACTATAGTCTTTTCACGATCTTCTTCTGTCATTTCCTCATCAAACGCAAGCACATCAAATCGAATACGTGTTCCGTCCTCGATTGTATCAACAAACTCAAGTCCATCGAGTTGGCAGTCTTTTTCAGTTAACGGAGTAGCAACGTCTACTGTAAATACAATTTTTTCTTTTAATTTATCTATATGAATGATTCGTCCTTTCAGGTTATTGTAAAGCAGGGAAAATCTACTCGTATCATTGAATAATATAGGATCTCCGGCTTTATATTTCCAATCCCTCCAAATAACAGCTTTTTCTGTGTTAGCATTTTGAAAATAGTTATTCATATTATTTAGGCCAAATTTTCCGTCATAATTCAAGCAAAGAATCACCTCATCTTTTATCTCTCGATTGAATATGTTTTCTCCGATATTCTCAGAAAACGGGCCATCAATCACAAGTTTTTCTGTAATCAGCGGTCCCTTGCTACGAACTTCTTTCCATAGTTCAATGAGATCTGGATCTTTAGTTCTCCAAGTGCTTGTGAGTTCAACATTTGCACCTTGAGATTTAATGAGATCCTTGGCATATGAAAACCAATTACCAAATTCGATGGATTCAATTTGATAGATATCTCCAGCGAGTACCAAAAATGTATCAGGACGCATTTTCTCAAGGAATACTTTCATAACCCTGTTGTCAATCGTGCTACATTCATCCACAAAAATAATGTCATAATCTGGTAGATTAACTCGCTTCGTAAAACTGTCTATGCTCACAAAGCTTGCATCTGCGCCCGGATTTTCGATTCTTCTCTGCAAGTTCTGTAACGCCGTATGCGTTTTGGTGAGAAAAAGTTTTCGACGGCCTGCCATCATTGTTGAGATCATATTGATAAGCGTTGTCTTTCCAGTACCAGCAGCTCCATAAATAAGAAGCAATCTAGAGTTCACAAACGCATACTTAAGTGCCGCTTCTTTCTTTAAATCCGAGAACACTATCTCACTTTGTCTTAGATATCTTTCGTTGAACTCTTTTTGCCCTTTATTTGGTATATGCGACATCTCCAAAAGCTTCTTCAGGATAAAGAGAGTTGACTCCTCATAAGAATCAATGTACGCCACATCTTCTTTTACAGTAATTCCATAACCCTTACCTTTTTCCCAAGAGTCTAACTGGTCGTTATATTTTTGAATGGAAGATTTAGTTAGTTTTGAATTGATAGCACAGTATATTTCTCCGGTTTCTTGAATTTGTTTTATAATGGTCCAGTATGGAATAGCTGCTTCTGTCTTTTCTCTTTCTACAACACTTGCCAAATATTTAGCTTGATTAGTAGTGCTTGTTTTACTGCCGACCAAATCAGATACTAGCGGATTACGCTCGAATGGAAGGCATTTGCGCGACAAAAATAAATCATCACACTTCCATTGTGGACTAAATTGTGAAGGCATAACACGCTCCAGCAACTCTTCTCGCAGGTTTAGCAACAAATAGCGAACAGTATACTTACCGAATAGATTAGAGCCGGCAGTATAGTTTTCTCTCAACTTTTGCAATACATCCTTAAAATAGCTGGTTTTAGAATGTTGATAAACTGCCTCAAGAACACCAGAAAACTTCACTTCACGAAGGTCAATCATTTCCAGAAAGTTCATACCGGTTCCTGTAAGAAATTGCATTAGCGTATCATATTCCCCATAGTTAGTCGAAAGTTTGAGCGGCATTTTTAATATCCGCCCCAGTTTATTTAAGCATCTGGGATCTATAGAGACTTTCCACGCTGTAATAATCTTGATCTCTGTATCAATTCCCCATAAGCTAATTGTTGCGGGTGCATACTCAATTTGTATGGAATAGCTGGTAGAAATATTTTGCTGCGTATACGCTGTAATACGGTTATACTTTGATGCATAAATACCGGCTTGTTGCAGTGTCACTTCGAAATATCGCTCTGTTCCAATATAGAACGGCGTCTTTTTTTGAACATAAAATCTTGTAGCGCTACGATTCGTTGATCCATAATTTACGGTGCCAAATGCATCCGCTACAAGCTTATAGTACTGTTTATCCAGTTCATCTGATCCGGTATATTCAAGAAACTTTTCTAAATTTCTTAGTACTGTGATACTATAACTTTCCTGAAGAGATTTTCGTATTTGCCACATAAAGTTATAATATTTCAGCATTAGTCTTTCTGACTGACCATCATCGGGAATTCGTCGCCCGATATATTGCAGACCTCGATAGAAATTCCCTAAATACTTGGTTTCGATACTCAAGAAGGAGTGCTCCCAAGCAAATGCAATGCTTGGGTGTTGATACCCATCGCGTATGGCATTTAGTAAAAGAGCTGAAACACATAAGTCATTCAATCTTGTCAAGATTCGTTTAGACACATTATCCCTGTTTTTATTGAGGACATCTAATCGTTCAATACTATCCGTAACCTCATCATCGCAAGCCTGAATGATACGCTTTACCTCTTCTTCAGAGTAAGTATTTCGTTCCAATTGGTTCACAAAAGAATGGTGCTTAACAATTTCTTCTAATCGTTCACAAAAGGTTAGAATACTGTCATCATTATTCAGAACTTCTTCTGCTGCTCGAAAATTAATTGTTGTACTGTCTTTTGTGAAATCTATCGAATTCAGAAAGTCAACGGACATATACTTCCAAAAAACTCTCTCATTGCCTCTATCGGCTGGATTAAGTACTACGAATAGAATTCCCGGATCAAACGATACCTTATTGCATATAAAAGCGGGAAAGGCAAGATCCTTCAAAGAGTACTTTACAATACCATCGTTTTCACTGTAATTGCGCGTTCCTTTGATTTGAACATAAAAGGCCTGCTTTGGCCGACGAGAAATATCAGGGCTTGGAACAAATTCAAAAGTACCGTCGTGATTAGGCCATTTGTCATTCGTGGAAAATGATGGATTTATTCTTCCATTTGAACGAAGGAATGTTTCCAAAACCGAGACAGCCGCTCTATCATCATCGGATCTCTCCGTATGAGTCTTAATATGTTTTTCAATGTTTTCATTAGACTGATTAATCATAATTGTTTACCACCTCACTAAATTTAGAATAGACTATCTTATTTTAATGTTATTTATAATCTGTTTTACAACAGGCACAGCCACTGTATTTCCACATTGTTTATACATACTTTTTATCGGAATATCGGGAAAATCAAACGATTTAGGAAATCCCTGCAAGGCAAGACATTCTTGCGGTGTAATCGTTCTGATTCCAAAGTTGTCTTTTATAATCGGGATACGGTTGTACCATGTTCCCATATTTGCTTTAAGCGTAAAAGATATTTCGTATTTACTCTTTTGAATACCGTAATCCGAAAACCTGTATATTTGGTTTTCATCTGTAATTGCTGCATTCATTTTTTGATACTGTACGGAATTTTTGGGAAGATAAAATTTATCATCAGCCTTTACCGAACGGTCGATAATATCAAAAATATGCTTTTTCAGCGGCTGTTCCTCCGGAAATCGAAAACCGTTGCACATCTCATAGTCCTTAAATGCAACTATATATGTTCTTGTTCTGTGTTGCGGTATTCCGTAATTGCAAGCATCCGCAATGAGGTATCGTATGTAATAATCCCTCTCTGAAAGCTCGTTGTGTATGCGGTTAAAGGTTTTGCCATTATCGTGTTCCGTAAGATTAGCGACATTTTCAAGAAAAATAATTTTGGGCTTTTCAGCATCTGCTATTCTCATTATTTCAAAGAAAAGATTACCTCTTTCGTCGGCGAAACCTTTTCTATTACCGCATACCGAAAACGATTGACAAGGAAACCCGGCTGTGAGAATATCAAAATCCGGTATATCATCTGTGTTAACTTTTCTTATATCGCATTCGGATAATACCGTATCTGGAAAATTGTATCTGTATGTTTTGCAAGCATCGCTGTCCAATTCATTTGCCCATAGAATTTCATATCCTTCTTGTTCGAAAGCTAAATCAATTCCGCCTATACCCGCAAATAAACTACCGACTTTTAAAGCGGCCATTCATATACTCCAATCAAAATTTATTATTTCACATACAAAACATCTCTGTGATACTCAAGATAGTTTTTCATTACAATCGTCGCTTTTAAATCAAAATACATATTCGATCCTATATGCAATCGATTTTCATTTTCTTTTCCCAAAAAAGAAGAAATACGTAATCTTCCGTCATTTTCAAATGTAATCAGACCGCTGTCAAACAACTTGTCCATATTTGCGCAAAGGAGCAACCCATTATTAATATCAATTCTTTCTTCATTGGTACAAATAGACCATGGCTTTATGTGGCTTGCAATTAGAAGTTTTCTGTTATCTATACCGGTCATTATACACTTAGAATCATATTTCTTTATTAAATTCTCTCGATATCTTCCTTGTCCGATTCTGGCTTTTACCAAATTATCTTTTTCAGTTTGAGATAGTTTACTCTGCTTTATTTCATTAACCAAATCAAGTTCATCTGATTCAATATCGAAGCAATCTATGGCGAATAGTCGATATTGTTTTAGAGCACTGCTATACATATGGTTTCCTTTTTGGTTTTTTGTAACAAATTGAGCGTTATTTAAAATCGCAAATATTGCGACGTCCAATTCTGTCAAACTCATATCAAGTAAACTTTTGTGAATAACTTTTATTTCAAGCATTTCATCGGAAACCGTGTTAAGCGCTCGCTTGTACTTATAAACAGAGCTTTCGGATAATTTGCTGTTTTCATTCATCCAATTAGAAAAATCGTCTAAAATCATAAAACATATTCCTTATCTGAATCTTACCTGTAAATTGAACTTTATTTTATAAACATTGTTTTCATTGTATACCTGAGCGTATTCATAACGTGTAGTACTCGGACTGTCAAAACAGGTATAATCATACAGATATTGTTCAAAATCAGTACGGTTATAGATGTGATAACACACAACACTTCCATCTTGCTTAACGACAATATATCCGCCGTTAGCATCTTCTTCACCTTCCCAATGCCTTTCGGGAGTCATGCCAAGGGCGGCTGCACATAGAAATTTTTTAAATTTATATTCGTACATATTTGTATTTGAGAACTTTAGAGGATTTTCAGCTTTTAAGATTTCTATTACATCAGATAGCTTTTTTATATTGTTTCTATAAGCAATCAGCAATGCATGCGCCAGAATAATCGGCATTTGCGAATCGATAAACTGAAGATTTTCCTGAAACTGTGTTGATACCATGCTGTCAAATTCAAAAACACATTCGTTATTAACCAGTTCGTTAACTCTGTCAATAATTTTTGTTCGAGTTTCAATTCTGTTAACGTTTTTTGCAATTTCATCAGAACATCCAATTATGTTATATGCGATATTTGTATTTTTGCCGGGATTTATTAATGTTGGCTTTGCGCCAAGATAACTTTTGATTGAAAAACCGCATACTGGTGATATTCCGGTATGAATGTCGTGTATTTGAATGTCGATATCTTGTTTATGTGCCGAATCAGCTTTTAATTTATTAACAAAAACCAAAGAAAAGAAGTCATTTACAGACGGAATCTCAAATGCACGATTCCCTTCGGGTATTTTTTCTAATAACTCTGCAACAACAGTTTCAAATTCTTCTTTGTTTACAGTTTTGAGCAACGTGTCACCATCAAAAATTCTTATTGATTTCCAGTTTGCGTCACAAGGAAAATAATTCAAAACTGTACCCGACAATTCTTCACGAATGATTTTTAATATCGGAAAATAAACCGCTGTTGGATTTAAGTCTTTATCTGCAGCCCTAAGAATTCCCTGGCTGAGCAAATAACAAAAAGCATATATTTCAGACCATTCACCTTTATTACCTTTCAGCATTGTCGAGTACCTCCTTAATTTGTTTTGCAATAGCTTCAATAACATTTACGGTTACGCTGTTTCCGAATTGTTTATAAAGATGGACATCTGCAAGAGGCAGATTGAAAGTATTGGGAAATCCCTGTAAACGAGCCCATTCTCTCGGTGTCATTTTTCTGATACCTTCCTTATTGACTTCGCCTTTAATGTGTGTTGTCGGTGTCAAATCTTTCTGACGTTTATCAATCAGCAGATTGCGTTCTCTTCCCATTCCGCCGCATACAATAGCGCCGGCAATGCCGTCCCATTCACGAATTTCGTATCCGAAACCATTACCTTTAGCCTCGTGACGAGCTTTGTGTCTTCTGAGGGTTTCAACATAAACATCACTTAAATAATATTTAGCTGGTACAGGCTTTTCTTCTATAATATCTTTCAGCCTTTTTGTATCATCCGTCGCCTTTGGAAATTCAAATTTTTCGGGTGCAATATCATTTCTGAAAGCCACAATATATATTCTTTCTCTGTTCTGAGGGACTCCAAAATCTTTACTGTTAAGTACATCGCTGAAAACTTTATAACCCAAATCTTCAAAAGTTTTTTTAATTATTTCAAATGTTCTTCCTCTGTCGTGAATCTTTAATCCCTTTACATTCTCACAAAAAATAACCTTTGGTTTGTCTGCTTCGCAAATTCTCGCAACATCAAGAAACAAAGTGCCTCGGCAAAGACCTTTATAATTATCATCAAATCCTTGTCTTTTTCCCGCAAGACTGAATGCTTGGCAAGGAAACCCCGCAAGACATATATCAAATTGCGGAATATCGGTTTCGTTTATCTTGGTTATATCTCCCGCAATTTCAAAATCATCTTTGAAATTCGCCTTGTATGTTTTCTGTGCATATTCATCCCACTCACTTACAAAAACCGTATTTATTTCATCCCCAAAGGCTCGTTCAAATCCAAGACGAATACCACCGATTCCCGCAAACAAATCAATAGATTTATATTTAGTCATTTTTACTTTTTACCGTCCTCTCAATTTCATCGGCACACGCCTGTAAATTCTTTTTTATATCATTGCCCCAAAATCTAAGTACTGTCCAACCCGAATTTTCAAGTGTTTCATTTACCAAATTATCTCGAACAATGTTTTTTTCAATTTTAGGAATCCAAAACTCTTGATGTGATTTGAATTCCTTTTTCTTATTATCCCAATCATAACCGTGCCAAAATTCACTGTCGCAAAACACGGCAACCTTTTTGCCGATAAAAACAATATCGGGCTTTCCGAACACTTTTTTACTGTTCTTTTGATAACGCAAACCTCTTGACCAAAGTTCTTTTCTGAGCATAACTTCTATCTTTGTGTCTTTGGATTTAACCTGTTGCATATTGTATGATATTTGTTCTTTTGTTTTATGCATTTTCGGTTTCTCCGTCATCCTTATAAAATTCGCATACATCGCCTATATCACAATCAAGGGTTTCGCATATTTTAAGCAAGACTTCCATACTGACAAATTCTCCCTTACTTAACTTTGCAACAGAATTGCTGCTTATGTGAGCTTGTTCTCTTAATTGATATTTTTTCATTTTTTTATCAATCAATATTTTCCATAATTTGTCATAGCTGACTTTCATAATTGACCTCCTTGCCTGTTTGAATCAATTATAACATTCAGAGCAGAAATATTCAACACAATAAGTTTGCGAACGCCAATTTTTTGTATTTACAGCCCTAAATATTTATTCAAAATTATAGTTTTATTCAATTTTCGATATACGAAACAACCCGAAGGTATTTTTCTGTAATAATAAACTGTTTTCAACGGGTCTTAGGGAGTCCCTAAATAGCAAAATTACCGTTTGGATATACAAACGGTCTGCTCGCTAAATTTGTGCATTGCAATTACAATTTAATATTTTTACATACCCAGTCCTTCGTTTTTTGAACTTTCAAGAAACGAGGGACTTTATTTTTTTGCAAATTTTTCGCCGAAATACCCTGACTTTTGTGGCTCACGGTTCAAACAAGTAGAGGGCATAAAAAATTTTCCCAAATAATTTTTATTAAACTGTCAATTTTGGGTGTGCATTTCGGCACCCTTTGTCCAAATGAGTAGAGGGGCAAATGTTAAATGTTTATGAATTTTCCGGAAAGCCCCCCAAAAAAGCGTTCCCGGTTCTAACAAGTGAAGGGGTAATAAAAAAATATTTGTCAGAGGGTTAATTTTTGACCGTTTTCGTTGCCTACCAAGTGAGAGGCAAAAATTTATTTGCAAATAGGGGGTGCAAAATGCCTCTCCCGGTTCAAACAAGTGAAGGGAGTTTTTACAATGTCGAGATTATCAAAGAAAGCGAAACAAGAATGGGATTTTTTCATAAATCCCGAAACAGGCAGAAGAACATACAACAGTCTTTGCCGAAAATGTAAAAACAAATGCAAGCAAAGTCACAAGGCAATCGTTGTTTTCTGCCCGAAGTACAAATCCAAAAGAGGTACAAAAAGCATTAAAAATCGCCGTGAATATGATGACAGCGGTTAATTTAATATAGCGATACTTGTTTTCAATAAAATGTTGATATAAAAGAAAAAATTACCGATTTCGGCACCAAATCAATACAGAAACGGAGGTAACACAGTGAACAGATATTTCAAAACATCGGATGCCAAAAACTTTGCATTCTACAAAGTACCTAAAGCGTTATTTGAAGAAAAGTACAAATCGGTTTCAACCGATGCAAAAATGCTGTACGGACTTTTACTTGACCGAATGTATCTGTCCGTCAAAAACGGCCGGATAGATAATCAAGGCAGAGTATATCAATATTTCACAATAAAATCCGCTCAGGAAAAACTGCATTTCGGTCACGAAAAGATATGCAAGTTATTCTTCGAACTTGAAGTCGCAGATTTGATTATTCGCAAAAGACAAGGTCAGGGGAAGCCGAGCATTATCTATCTGAAACAATTCTGATTTTCGGTTTTCTTGATTTCCGAATAACGGAAGGTAATAAGACTTAGAAGATTAAGACTGTTACCGGCCGAGAAAAGAATATATATGGAGGTTAAAATGATAAAAAACATAAGTATAGATTTGCTTGTTCCTTTTGAAAATCATCCGTTTAAGAAAAGAAGCGGAATTGAGCAACAAGAATTAACAGAAAGCATAAAAGAAAACGGATTGCTTGAACCGATAATCGTTCGTTCTTTTCCGGCAGGTAAATATGAAATTATCAGCGGACACAGACGAGTTGAATCCTGCAAGGAACTCGGGATAACAAGCGTACCCACAATAATCGAAGAACTCACAAAAGACGAGGCGATTGTGCAAATGGTGGATTCAAACATACACCGTGAACATATTTTACCGAGCGAAAAAGCTTTTGCATACAAAATGAAATCAGAGGCTTTGAAACATCAAGGTAAAACTTATGGACAAGTTGTCCACAAGTCAAGAGATAACATATCCGATACCGAAAGCGGCAGAAATGTTCAGCGATATATCCGCTTAACATACTTAATACCCGAATTACTTAAACTTGTTGACGAGGAAAGGATAGCCTTTACTCCTGCGGTTGAACTTTCATATCTGTCGGAATATGAACAACAAATATTACTTGAACAAATAGAATTTACCGACGCAACACCGTCATTATCGCAGGCACAGCGATTAAGAAAATTCAGTAAAGACGGCAACTTTTTCGTCGATACGGTTTTCGCCGTTCTCAATGAAGAAAAGCCAAATCAAAAAGAGCAAGTGCGAATACCTGCCGACAAGCTGCGTGATGTCTTGCCAAAAGGTTTGGATAAACAAAAGACCGAAGATTTCATAATTAAAGCTTGCGAGCATTACAGAAAATATTTAATCCGACAGCGTGAGAGGGAGAGATGATATGAAAAAGCAAATAACAAATTTCGACTTGGGTACAGGCGAATATATGATAAATGGAGTAAGATATATCGTTTGCGGTAAATTTGAGGATTTTAACATTAAAAAATATAGCGACAGCAATCATTTGAATAACAGATTGAAAAAATATCTCACGGGCGATTTCGCAGAATTGTCTGTTGATAGCATCAATGATAAAATGACAGATGAATATGATTGTTCGACTGTCGGAAAGGAGGATTAAATGCAGTCGAAAAACAAAAATCAAATAGGGATAACAGCTCTTTATTGTCGTTTGTCCCGTGATGACGGAACGGAAAGCGAGAGTAACTCCATAGGCAATCAAAAGAAGTTGTTATCACAAAAAGCAAAAGAAATGGGTTTAACGGATACAAAATATTATGTGGATGACGGATATACCGGAACAAATTTTGTTGAGGTAAGATAACGTAACCTTTTTTGCAGAGGGTGTTATCTTACCTCTTTTTGATGTATGTTAGATAGCATAACTCTTTACGTCGGCTCCAATCTGTCTGAAATAGGAGATACTTTCAGTAGGCTTGTCGCCTGTATCAACTCTGCCGACAAAGCTATAAAAGATTTCGATTTTGCGGGTGTTCGTTTCCTTATCCAGTTCGTGAATAAGAATGCGGTCAATAAATTCATGGACGTTTTCGTAGGTCAGTTCGGTAATGGCGGTGTATTTGCGTACCAGTGCGACAAACCTTTTCACGTCCGCGCTGCGCTCGGTGGCGTTGTCAATTTCCTGTGACAGTTCCGCAATCCTCCGGGTCAGCGTCTTTTTTTCTTCGTCATAGCCGGAAGTCAGAAAAGCAAATTGTTCATCTGAAAGTTTCCCTAAAGCGTTGTCCTCATAGAGCTTGCGGAACAAGATATTCAGCTCGCTAATCCGGCTCTGCGCCTTGTCAAGCTCTTTCCGTTGCTGCGTCAGCGTCTTTTGTACTGCCTTTGCGCTGCACTCGTTGGCGGTTTCGATAAACTCCTGTTCATGCTCTTTCACATAGGACAATACCCTTTGTAAATCGGCAAGGACAAGTTCTTTAAGGACGCTCTTTCGGATATAATGGGTAGTGCAAAGCTCGCCAGTCCTTATCCTGTTTCGATACTTGCCGCAAGTGTAGGCGTGTTTGCGTTCCAGTGTCCCGGCTCCCTGTTGCAGATACATTTTATAGCCGCAGTCCCCGCAAAAGAGAAGCCCCGAAAAAATGTCAATTTCATCAACCTTTGTAGGGCGGTGTTTGGTGGCAATCCGTTTCTGTGCAAGCTCAAAGGTTTCTTCATCAATCAAGGGTTCGTGTGTGTTGGGGAAGAAGTAACGCTTTTCCTCCGGGTTCTTCTTCGTCTTTTTCGATTTGTAAGATACCTTATAGCTCTTGCCTGTAATGGTATGCCCCAAATACTCTTTACGCGCCAGAATGTCATAGAGCGTCTTATCCGGCCAGTTGTAAATACAATTCGGGTGTGGGCGGGGGTGCCTGTGGCTTCCTGTGCGCCTGTACTGCAATTCTGCAACAGTCAATACCTCATGTTCCCGTAGCCAGTTCTGGATTTCGCAGATACGGTCGCCGCGCACATACATAGCGAAAATCTGTTTTACAATGTGCGCCGTTTCCGGGTCGGGCAATAGATGATTGCGGTCGTTGGGGTCAGCTATGTACCCATAAGGCACTTGCCCGTTGACGCGCTCGCCTTTCTGCGCCTTTGCCTGTTTGACAGCCCGGATTTTCTTTGAAGTGTCGCGGGCGTAAAACTCGTTGAACCAGTTCCGCAGAGGGGTAAACTCGTTATCTTCCCTTGCTGTGTCTACACCGTCGTTAATGGCAATGTAGCGCACTTCATATTCGGGAAAAACAATCTCTATCAGCTCCCCGGTTTTCAGATAATTACGTCCCAGACGGGAGAGGTCTTTTGTTATGACGGTCGCCACGTTCCCGGCTTCAACTTCGTGCAGCATGGCTTGAAGCCCCTCACGCTCAAAGCTCACGCCGGAAAATCCGTCGTCTACGAAAAAGCGCGTGTTGAAAAAGTGGTGTTCGTCAGCATACTTTTGTAAAATCATCTTTTGGTTCTGTATGCTCTCGCTTTCCCCGGCCTGCATATCTTCCTGGCTCAATCTGCAATATAAAGCGGTAATCTTGTCTGTCTGTAACATTTTGTCCTCCTTTCCGACGACAGACAAGCATGGCATTTGTACTGTCTATATTATACCACATACCGCTGCCTGTGTCATGTATAAAATGTGAAGAAACGCCCTATTTCCGGGCGTTTGCGGGGTTCAGTTCCATGTCTTTGCGAATGAGTTTTTTTATCTTTTTATCCAGTGTGTCCGTTGCGCGTTCACTTGCGGACGAACATACAAGGTAAGTAACTTTTCCTATTTTATGCTCCGTTGTGGTAACGGGCGTTTGGTTTTGCGTCAAAGAAAATCCCCCTTTCTTTCGCAAACATATAATACAGTCTATGAATAGCAGCAAGTCCACTATTCAATAAAACAAAGGCTTTAATCGGACGGTTATTAGCATAACCTCATGGGAATTTCACCCCGGCATGGTTCTCATGCAGCCCTACCCATTGCCTGCGACGCTCTTAACGCTCGGACTGTGGCTGTAAGGAAGTATCATTGTATATTCTGCGTGTCGTCGCCCGCAAGCCGCTACACTTGCTTTCCGGCGCGGTGTTGGTCGCTCGGCTGTCCGGGCGGGGATAACCTCACCCGGATAGCGTCATGGCGCACCCGCCGTATGGCTCGGCGCAAAAGGAACGTATCCGATTTGCCCTATGCTGCGCCGCCGTTATCTTGCGCCGCTTTCTTTGTCAAGGTTCAGAATGGCTTTGCTGCCGCGTCAGCAGCGGAACGGAAAAGGGGGAGAGAGAAAGCGTCCCGCCGCCGCTGCGGTTTATTCCTCTGCCTTAAAGGTGAGGACAGCCATCATCAGTTTTGCTTGCAGCCGTTCCCGAATGTCGTGGTCTACGCCGAAATAGACATTCCCGCGCTCGTCGTACAGCTTCCGCATGGAGAGGCGGGCTATGTAGCCGCTGAAATGCTGCAAGACAATCTTCATAGCGTCCGGGTCGCCCTTTGTCGCTACCACAATGACAGGATAGGGAACAAGGGCATTTTCCGGGTAGCCGGGTTCGTTACCATTCGTCCCATTCATCAGCATTTTCCTCCAGATATTTTCTTAATCTCTCAAAAGAGCTTGTCCGCCTGTACTGTATCGTGCTTCTCGACGTATTGAACAGTTCCGCAATCTCGGTATCGTTCATTCCCTCGAAGTAATACAGCAGTATGGCTTTGCGCTTTTCTTCCGGCAAAGTACGGATTGCTTCAAGAAGCAGCTTT
>OMBQ01000119.1_pt1:97500-98517 | contig 98517 bp, 99 predicted proteins | sample 1674311 | NCBI WGS metagenome assembly OMBQ01 (sample SAMEA103958160, study PRJEB25191) | human gut metagenome | biome: human-associated habitat [ENVO:00009003]; feature: intestine environment [ENVO:2100002]; material: feces | place: Germany | collected 2013/2015 | reverse complement strand
TTCGCTACCTTAGGACCGTTATAGTTACGGCCGCCGTTTACTGGGGCTTCAATTCGGAGCTTGCACCCCTCCTCTTAACCTTCCAGCACCGGGCAGGTGTCACCCCCTATACGTCATCTTACGATTTAGCAGAGAGCTGTGTTTTTGATAAACAGTTGCCTGGACCTATTCACTGCGGCTCACTCGCGTGAGCACCCCTTATTCCGAAGTTACGGGGTCAATTTGCCGAGTTCCTTAACAACCCTTCTCCCGTTGGCCTTAGAATTCTCTTCCTGACTACCTGTGTCGGTTTGCAGTACGGGCACCCTAATTATATACACTAAGCTTTTCTCGCCACTGTCCAACTATACTTCGGCGGTATATTGCCTCCCTTACGCCCGGGTCAACCAACGCCCGGGATATACCCTTTCAATGTGTCCCTTAGTTTAAATTTAAGGTGGCTACGGAATCTCAACCGTATGTGCATCGACTACGCCTCTCGGCCTCGCCTTAGCCCCCGGCTAACTAGAAGCGGACGAACCTTCCTTCTAAAACCTTAGTCTTTCGGCCATTATGATTCTCACATAATTCTCGCTACTCATTCCGGCATTCTCACTTGTATGCAGTCCACCGCCGCTTTCGCTACGACTTCACCCCGCATACAACGCTCTCCTACCAACATACTAAAAGTATATTCCCAAGCTTCGGTGTATGGTTTAGCCCCGTTAAATTTTCGGCGCAGAGTCACTCGACCAGTGAGCTATTACGCACTCTTTGAATGAATGGCTGCTTCTGAGCCAACATCCTGGTTGTCTACGCAATTCCACATCCTTTTCCACTTAACCATACTTTGGGACCTTAGCTGTGGGTCTGGGCTGTTTCCCTTTCCACCACGAAACTTATCTCACGTAGTGTGACTCCCAATCATTCATTATCCGACATTCAGAGTTTGATAGAGTTCAGTAAGCTTTCGCCCCCTAGCTCAGTCAGTGCTTTACCTTCGGTAATGTTAATTGAGGCTAGCCCTAAAGCTATTTC
>OMBQ01000119.1_pt1:0-95000 | contig 98517 bp, 99 predicted proteins | sample 1674311 | NCBI WGS metagenome assembly OMBQ01 (sample SAMEA103958160, study PRJEB25191) | human gut metagenome | biome: human-associated habitat [ENVO:00009003]; feature: intestine environment [ENVO:2100002]; material: feces | place: Germany | collected 2013/2015 | reverse complement strand
TCGCTGGATCAGGGTTGCCCCCATTGTCCAATATCCCCCACTGCTGCCTCCCGTAGGAGTCTGGGCCGTGTCTCAGTCCCAATGTGGCCGTTCAACCTCTCAGTCCGGCTATGGATCGTCGACTTGGTAGGCCATTGCCCCACCAACTATCTAATCCAACGCGAGCCCATCCTTCGGCACCTCAGTTTTGGTATTTCTATCATGCGGTAAAAATACGTTATGCGGTATTACTGTCCGTTTCCAGACACTATCCCCCTCCGAAGGGCAGGTTGCTCACGCGTTACTCACCCGTCCGCCACTCAGTCATATCAGATTTCATTCCGAAGAAATCATTCCTCAAGCTTCGTTCGACTTGCATGTGTTAGGCACGCCGCCAGCGTTCGTCCTGAGCCAGGATCAAACTCTTAAAACTATTGTATTAAATCAGCTTTCGCTGTTCTAATCTAATCTTAATCGCTTTCGCTCTTTCGAACACTTTCGTTCGCAATTACTGCTTTTTGATACTTCTTTCAGTATCGAGTACAGATAAAACTCTTTTGAATCTTATCGGGTTCCTTACTTTCGTCGTTGTTTAATTTTCAAGGTCCTGTGCCCTTTGTGTCGGTGTCCCTCTCGCAAAGTGCTTGTTAATAATACCACCCATTTCTTAAATTGTCAACACTTTTTTTCAAGTTTTTTAATGTTTTATCACACTACGCCAAGCGTTTCAAAACAGCATATAAAACAAGGGCGATTAAGCACCGCCCTTTCTTCTATATATAATATATTTACTTAACACATTATATAGTGAGTTAATGAATTTGCCATACAAAATGTGTTTTTTACCTTTTAAATTGCTATTAATTCTTCAGGAACATACTTTTGAGCTTCATCAAAAACATAATTTATTTCTTCATATTTAATTTCTTTATCTAAAAAAATTATTGAATTTTCTGTTCTTTTATAAAAAATTGCATCTTCATCAAATCCAAAACTTTTTGTATTATAATATGCAATCGACGAGCCAAAAAACAAAATTGCCGCAAAAACCATCATAATTCCCGTTACCAACATTTTTTTCATATTCATTTACACTGCCTTTCATTAATTATATTTTTATTCATTTTCATTTGAAACATAATTTTCAAGTATTAAATCGGCAAGAGCATTTGCAAAAAGCCTGCCCGAATAACACGCCTCATCCAAAGTGTTTGCCTCTGTGCCTACCTCCAAAAGAAAAGAATTTTTAGTTAAATCCATATTATATTTTCTTTCGGAGAACAAAATCGGCCTCATAAGACCTTCGTATTCGCTGTTAATTTGATTGGTAACAGCGGCAGAAAAATGCAAATTATCTCTCCAATACGGAAAATTTTTAACCCGATTATATTCACAGCCTGAAATAATCATCATTTTTGCCGCTTTTTTGCCGTTTACTACCTGCGTAGGTTTAACCTTCGTACCGTCCTTATATGTAATGCTGTCCCTATGCACATCAATAGTTATTTCGACAGACGGATACTCTTCCAAATACTTTTCCACAGACTGCCGGGAAGAATCATAAGCGCCGGTATAATTTTCATCGTGAATTTCCCTATCATGCACAACACCTATGCCACGTTCCTCAAGTATGCGGCAAATTTCGTCCCCGACCCGCACCATATTTTTTTCGGTGCTTTTTGTTTTAAGGTCGGCGGACTTTGTATAATAACCCACATCAAGAAGAGTATAACTTTCCGTTGTGTGGCTGTGATAAATAAGAACCGTAGGTTTTGAAGGGTCTTTAACAGTAAGATTGGCTCCTTCATTTAAAATATTTTCAATATTCAAATCATAAAAGGATTCAGGAATTTTACTTTGCACCTGAACATTGCCGAAGGAAATAATTGTTCCGCCACCCGAGTAATTTTCTTCGCTTGTTTTGCCTGCTTCTTCCTGACCGTCAATAACCTGTTCTTCTTCATCCATTAATGCCTGAACGTCGGCAGGTGTTTTTAACAAATCTTCATTATCAAAGCCGTCCTTTGAATTAATGCTGTTCATAACCTGCCTGTCATCTTCCTGAGTGGTATTAGTATTATTATCGCTTTTTGTTGAAATAAACGGAGAAATTTTTGCAAACACAACTTTTGAATTTGTGTAAGGATTTGACAATTTGTCCATAAACTCAACTGCACTTATAATTTGATTGGAAATATAAGGAGAAAAATTTATTATGCAGCCACAGGCGGCAAATAAAATAATTATGTTTGATATAAAAATTACAACTTCACGTTTCATTTTGCACCCATATATATAACAGATTTAAATTCATATTATATATATGCTGTTTTGATTAAGTTTAACCCACCAATGCAAAAAGGTCTTTTTCATTAACCTCCGGCTGCAGGCAAACGTTAATGCTCATTCCTATAAGCTTTGCCCCTTGCTCGGTAACCCTGTCTATTTCACGGGGAGTAACAAACATATTGTCATCCGTGCCGCCAAACACGCCTGCACACACAACGGTGGGAATGCCTATTGAAACAACCGGAACACCCAGAGTTTTTTTGGAAATTTCAAAGCGATGATTGCCAACTCCCGAACCGGGAGAAATGCCTGTGTTTGAAATTTGCACCGTTGTGCCAAGCCTTTGCGCGGAGGAGGCGGCAAGAGCATCAACAACAATAACACAAGCCGGTTTAATAACCCCAACAATTCCCTTTATATATTCGGCACTTTCAATTCCGGTTTCTCCAAGAACCCCTGTGCGCACACCTGAAACGGATTTTAACTTAGGAAATCCCATTTTCGCACGCAATTCCTTTGAAATATGACGGGTAGCAAGAACATAAGATAACGTTTTGGGCCCCAATGCGTCTGCCGTTATATCCATATTACCAACACCTGCCACCAAAACATTGTCGCAATTTGGCGGCAATAATTTTTTTATTATGCTTGAAATTTTAGTTAACCTGCCGTCAAAAATATCTGTATCGTTAACAAATGACGGAACATCCACGGTAATATAATTTCCCACCGGTTTACCGATGGCTTTTTCACCGTTTTCATTCAAAACAGACACAACGGTTACGTTGCCTTTTTCAGTAATTTTAACGCCGTTAATTTTTGTTTTTTCCTTTTCCTCATAGCACTCTACAGCCAAATCTGTTCGATTTTGCATAATAAACACCCCTGTTTTTCAACTTTTTTAGTAAAAGTATGCCCAAAAATAAAAAAATACTTGCATTTTTTCGCAAGGTGTGATAATATACATTAGCATTTATAAGATATTGGGCGTATGCCCTTAAACTAAAACTTTTCCGCTAAAGGAGTTGAAAAACATGCCAAACATTAAATCAGCAAAAAAGAGAGTTAAGGTTCAAGCTAAGAAAGCTGCCAACAACAAAGCAACAAACACTGCACTTAAAACTGCAATCAAAAAAGCAAACGCTGCTATTGATGCAAATGCAGAAGACAAGGATGTTGTTGTTAAAGCTGCTGTTAAGAAGATTGACCAGGCTGCTGCCAAAAACCTTCTTCACAAAAACACAGCTGCAAGAAAAAAGAGCAATCTTGTTTCAAAGCTTAACAAAGCATAAACAATGTAAAAAAATGCTCCTGCAATTTTATTTTTTGCAGGAGTTTATTTTTTTATTTAATTAATGTTGCTTGACTTTGGGTAATTTAATATATATAATATAACTATAATTTTATCTGGGGGTTAAAATAATGAATTTAAATAAAATATTAAAAGTTATAGGCGCTATTGTTGCCATTGCAGGTGTTATTGCCGCAGTTTACGTTGCTATTCAAAAATTAACAGATAAAAAAGAACCTGAATATTTTGATGACAACGACTTTTTTGAATGCGACAACGAACTTGAAATCATTGACGTAAAAGAAGAAGATACTAAAGTTGAGGAAGCTCCTAAAAAAGAGGCTCCTAAAAAGAAAAAAGCTCCCGCAAAGAAGGCTAACAAAGCAAAATAATTTTAAAATAAGAGAGCATTGATTTTTTCAATGCTCTTTTTTAATTTATGAGGTGGACAGAATGAATATGTTTGATTGCGGCTTAGTGCTTGAAGGCGGCGGCAACAGAGGTATATTTACAAGCGGTGTACTTGACGCTTTTATGGAAAACGGAATTGAGTTTCCGTATGTAATAGGCGTTTCGGCAGGCTCGTGCAACGGCACGTCTTTTTTAGGCAAAAACATAAGACGCCAGCACGATATAACAATTAATTATTGCAATGACAAAAGATACACAAGTTTAAAATCAATGTTCAAAAAAGGCGAATATATGAACAGCGATTGGATTTTCGGCGAACTTTCGTATGATATTTCCCCGTTGAATCAAGAAAACTTTGAAAATTCCGGCGCTGAATTTTGCGTTGTTGTAACAAACGCTTACACTGGCAAAGCAGAATACATGTACCCTAAGTCAATGCGTGAATACGGATGCCCTGTAGTAAGAGCGTCTTGTTCCATGCCATTGGCAACAAAAGGCACGCAAATAGGTGATTGCCTGTATTTTGACGGCGGTGTTGCAGACTCTATTCCCCTTCAAAAAGCATATGACGACGGATGCAAAAAATGCGTTGTTGTTATGACCCAAGACAAACTTTATGTAAAACAGCCTTTTAAAAGACCGGGATTAATTAAAAATTCTCTTAAAAAATACCCTAACTTGGCAGACGCTATGCTTAACAGATATGAAATGTACAATGCAGAAAAGCGATTTGTGGAAGAAGAAAGCATTAAGGGCAATGTATTTACAATTTGCCCGCCACGCCCTCTTCACTGCAGCACTTTGGAGAAAGACACCAACAAATTAGAGGTTGTTTACCAATTAGGTTATCAGCAGGCAATGAAAAATTTAAATAAAATTAAAGAATTTATGGCAGAGGATTAATGGGCAAGAAGGACGATAAAACAAATGTTATGCGTGTACTTGACGCTGCAAAAATAAATTACACATTTAAAAAATATGAGCAAAACAGCACATTAACAGGTGCCGAAATTGCAAAAACTTTAGGCGAAGAGCCGGAAAAGGTTTTTAAAACTCTTGTAACCGCAGGCAAATCAAAACAGCATTATGTTTTTATGTTGCCTGTTGAAAAAGAGCTGGATTTAAAAAAAGCAGCTAAAACCGCAGGAGAAAAAAGTGTTGAAATGATTCCCCAAAAGGAGCTTTTGGGGCTGACGGGATACGTTCACGGCGGTTGCTCGCCTATAGGAATGAAAAAACAATTTCCTGTTTTTATTGACGAGAGCAGTGAAAACTTTGATGAAATTTATTTTTCCGCAGGCAAGGTAGGCTATCAGGTTTGCTTAAAATTTAATGATTTTGAAGAGTTTACAAAAGCAAAAACAGCAGATATAACAAAATAACAGGAAATCATAAAAAGCAGTAAGGCTAAAACCTTACTGCTTTTATTTTTACAATTACCATTTTAAATTGTGAAGCTGACCTTTACTTGATAATTCAGGGTAATTCCACTGGCGCAACACCTCATAAGCACCTGCGCAAACGGAATTTGAAAGATTTAAACTGCGTATAATTCCACGCATGGGTAAACGCACACACCTGTCATGATTTGCTTTTAAAAGTTCTTCAGGCAAGCCTTTTGTTTCCTTACCGAAAACAAGAAAGCAGTTGTTGGGGTAACTTACATCGCTGTGAGCCTGCTCTGCCTTTGTGGTAAAATAAAAAAATTCAGCGCCTTTATTTTTCTCAAAAAAATCATTTATATCATCATAATAGGTTATATCAAGTTTATCCCAATAATCAAGCCCTGCACGGCGCACCTGTTTATCCGTAATTTCAAATCCCATTGGACGCACAAGGTGAAGTCTGGCACCTGTTGCGGCGCAAGTTCGTGCAATATTTCCTGTGTTTTGCGGTATTTCAGGCTCTATAAGGGCTATATTAAGCGTATGTTCCATTTATAATTACTTCCTTTATGTTTAATTGGCTGTCAACAAAAACCAAATCTGCCTGTTTTCCCAAGGCAACAGAGCCTATTTCATTTTCGGCATTTATTGATTTTGCCGGATTAATTGTGCAAGATTTAAGGGCAGTTTTAAAATCTATTCCAAATTCCAACAAATTTTTAAATTCGTTAAAAACATTTGAAATCGAAGCGGCAATAGTGCCGTCTGCAAGACGGGCATACCTGCCGTTTTCATCAACAAAAACCTGCTGACCGCCAAGCTCAAATTCACCTGCACCCAAACCTGCACCACGCATGGAATCGCTTATAACAACGGCTCTGTCCCCGCCTAAAATTTTAAAAGTGTTTCTTAAAACGGTTGGGCAAACATGGGCGCCGTCGCAAATAATTTCACACATAACGGAATCATTATCAAGACATGTGCCAACAATGCCCGGTTCACGATGAGTCATAGCCGTCATGGCATTATACAAATGAGTTGCATGATTAACGCCTAAATCCACGGCCTTTTGACACTCTGCACCGTTTGCACATGAATGGCCCACGGAAATATTGCATTTTTGAGAAGCGTATTTTATAAATTCATCACTTTCAAATGCCTCGGGAGCAACTGTAATTAATTTCATTAATCCTTTTGAAGCGTTGTAAAGTGAATCAAAATCTTTTTCGGTACCCGGCACAACATAATCGCCGTTTTGAGCACCTTTTTTTTCCATGGCAATAAACGGACCTTCAAAATTTATGCCTGCAATTTTTGAACCTGTTGTTTGTTTTTGCCTAAAATCCGCAACAGTGGCAGCAATTTTTTCAAGTTTTTCCACAGGCAATGTCATAGTTGTGGGACAAAATGAAGTAACACCCTGTTTTGCCAATGTATTTGCCATTGTTTGCAAGGCGTTTTCACTGCAATCGCAAGCGTCCGCTCCGCCGCAACCGTGAATATGAACATCAACAAAACCCGGCAAAGCGATTAAGCCCGATTTATCCTCACCCGGTTCATTAATAATTCCGATTTCGATAAATTTACCGTTTTCAATTCTTATATCCCCAACTTCTTTTTCAAAAACTTCATTATAGAAGCACACATTTTTTAAAACCATTACATATTTTCCTTTACAATTCTGTAAGTAATTTCCTGCAACTGTTCAAAGGTTTCAAGTTTTCCCATTTCGGCTCTTAAAGCGGCGCCGCCACGCAAACCCTTTGTGTAATAAGCTGCATGGTGCCTTGCCTCTCGCATAGCCGTATATTCGCCCTTATACTCAATAATTTTTTGAATATGCTTTAACATTACAGTCATTTTTTCCACGACAGAGGGTTGAGGAATAACTCTGCATTCGCTTAAATATGCGTTGATTTGCTGAAAAACCCAAGGATTTCCCAACGCCCCCCTGCCAATCATTAAAGCGTCGCAATTTGTTTTTTCCAATGTAATAGCGGCACTTTGGGCATCACGCACATCTCCGTTTGCGATAACGGGAATTGAAACAGCCTGCTTAACACGGCGAATAATATCCAAATCCACTTTGCCGCTGTACATTTCCTGCCGTGTTCTGCCGTGAACAGTTATTGCCGCCGCACCGTTTTTTTCAAGAATTTGCGCCATTTCAACAGCGTTAACACTTTCACCGTCCCACCCTTTACGAATTTTTGCCGTAACGGGAATATTAACGGCTGAAGACACAGCCCTAACTATTTCACCTGCAAGAATGGGATTTTTCATAAGCGACGCCCCACTGCCGTTGCCGGCAATTTTAGGTGCAGGGCAACCCATATTAATATCAATTATATCAGGGTGAAAATCAAGACACATCATTGCCGCTTTTGCCATTATTTCCGGGTCATCCCCAAAAATTTGTGCGCCGGCAATTTTTTCATCTTTACCGAGAGTTAAAAGCATGGCGCTTTTTTTATCACCCATTGTAAGCCCCTTGGCACTTACCATTTCCGTTACGGTATAACCGGCGCCGTAATTTACGCACAACTCACGAAATGCCGCATCGGCAATGCCTGCCATTGGAGCTAAAAACGCAATATTTTTAAATTCAACATTTTTAATATTCATATTGTAACCTCTTTGGGTAGTATAGCACAAAAAGCCGATTATGCAAAGCAAAAATAAAAAAAGAACCTTGCTGAAAACAACAAGGTTCTGAAATGCTGAAAATTAGTCTGCACTGTATGGAAGAAGTGCAATTTGGCGAGCACGTTTGATAGCTGTTGTAAGCTCTCTTTGGTGCTTTGCGCATGTGCCGGTTACACGACGAGGAAGAATTTTTGCTCTTTCTGAAGTGTATCTGTTAAGCTTTGCTACATCTTTATAATCAATGCATTCGCATTTATCAACACAAAATTGGCAAACTTTTCTACGGCTCTTTCTTGGGCCACCTTTAACATATGCCATGTTTAGTTTCCTCCTTTAAAAAAATGGTAATTCGTCGTCATCGTCAACAATTTCTTCAAAATCACTGTTATCAGCAGAGGCATAGCTTGGAGCCGGCTGACTGTAAGCAGGATTTGTGTTTGTGTTGCTTTCTGCTTTTGAACCGCAGAAAGAAGCTCTGTTGGCAACAACTTGAACTGATTTTCTCTTATTTCCGTCTTTATCGGTATAACTGTCGGTTTGAATTGAACCTTCAATAGCAATCATTGAACCTTTTTGGAAATAGCGAGATACGAACTCAGCAGTTTGACGCCATGCCGTAACATCAATAAAATCGGCTTTTCTTTCTTCGCCTTGCTTTTGATAGCCTCTGTCGCAAGCTACCTGAAAACGAACAACGGAAACGCCGTTTGGTGTTGTTCTAAGCTCGGGGTCAAATGTTAATCTGCCCATAATAATAACAGAATTAATCATTTAAACGCCCTCCTTATTCGCCTTTAGCAACGATTAATGAACGAAGAACACCGTCTGTAATGTTAATTACACGGTCAAGCTCTGCAGGGAAAGAATCTTCAGATTCAAACTGAGCAACAACGTAGTAACCCTCTGTTTCGTAGTTGATAGGATAAGCTAATCTGCGCTTGCCCCATTCTTCAACTTCGCCAAGAGTGCCGTTTGCCTTAATCATATCTGTGAACTTTGCCTTTAAAGCTTCAACTGCTTCCTCACCTTTAGCAACTGAGAAAACTAATACGATTTCGTACTTATTTAATGCCATTCTTGTGCACCTCCTTTTGGACTTTTGGCCCGAAATCTTTGTTTCGAGCAAGGATTGCCGCCCAAAACGGACAGCTTATGTATTATATCAAACAACCCTGCGCTTGTCAAGAATTTGTTTTTTGCATTCACAATAAAGGAATTCTTACAAGGTGAAAATATTTATCAGTAAATGTAATCGGCTTGCAAGAATCCCTCAGTCGCATATAAAATGCGACAGCTCCCTTTAACAAGGGAGCCTAACGATTAAAAAATAAGTCCCCATTGTTAAAGGGCTCGTTTGCGACCGCTGCCGGTGGCAGATAAAGGGAGCAATAAGAGCTTCGCAGCAGTCAAAATTTTTGAGCTAATGAAATGCGATAAAAATTTTGGTTACTGCACGGTGGAAGGTCGTTGTTTATTATAAGATACTCGTTTAGTCCCCCTTGTTAAAGAGGGATGTCATCGCAGATGACAGGGGGATTCAATAAAGTGATGTACGACTTATAAGAATTCCACCACCGCAAGCGGTCCCCCTCCCTTTCACAAGGGAGACTAAATTAGGAGTCCCTCCGAGTCGCTTCGCAACCCACCTCCCTTTCACAAGGGAGGCTAAATTAGGAGTCCCTCCGAGTTGCTTCGCAACCCACCTCCCTTTCACAAGGGAGGCTATTAGTTAAAAGCCCGTCCCCTCTGCCACTACGTGGCATCTCCCCACACCGTGGGGAGTAACCCTTTAACAAGGGAGGCTAAATTAGGGAGGCAATAATAAAACCGCCACGCTTACGCATTGGCGGTTTTGTTTTATGATATTTATAAAAGTGAAGCAACAAGGTCGCCCATTTGAGAAGTGGTAACCTTTTCAAAACCTTCTTCATAAATATCCGGTGTTCTTGCTTGTGTTAACGCTTTGTCAACAGCATTTTCAATAGCATCTGCCGCAGCCGATTCGCCGAAAGTATAACGAAGCATCATTGCGCCTGAAAGAATAGTTGCAAGGGGATTTGCCTTTTGCTGACCGGCAATATCCGGTGCAGAGCCGTGAATAGGCTCATAAAGACCGAACGTACCCTCCGCCAACGAAGCAGAAGCAAGCATGCCGATTGAACCGCTGACCATAGATGCCTCGTCTGAAAGAATATCGCCGAAAATATTTGAAGTTACGATTGTGTCAAACTGATTTGGATTGCGTACAAGCTGCATAGCGCAGTTATCAACATACATATAAGAAACTTCAACTTCAGGATAATCTTTTGCCGTTTCTTCCATAACCTTTCTCCAAAGGCGTGAAGAATCAAGCACATTTGCCTTGTCTACGCAAGTAAGTTTTTTATTACGTTTCATAGCGTACTCAAAACCTGCTTTTACAATTCTTTTAATTTCAGGATATGTATAACGCTCTGTGTCATATGCTCCAACAACGCCGTTTTCCTCATACGTTCCCCTGTCGCCGAAATAAATTCCGCCTGTAAGTTCACGAACAATAAGAATATCCAGTCCGTCGCCGATTATTTCCTCTTTAATAGGAGAGGCGGATTTAAGAGGTGCAAATATTTTTGCAGGACGAAGATTTGCAAAAAGACCCAAATCTTCACGAATAGCAAGAAGTCCTTTTTCAGGGCGATTATTACCAGGCTGACTGTCCCACTTAGGGCCGCCTACTGCACCCAAAAGCACAGCATCGGATGCTTTGCAGGCATCTGCTGTTTCCTTTGGATAAGGAACACCTGCCGCATCAATGGCACAACCGCCTAAAAGTTGATAATTATAATCGAAAGCGAAACCGAATTTTTCGCCTGCTTTATCAAGAACTTTTATACATTCATCTACTATTTCCGGTCCGATACCGTCGCCTTTTAAAACAGTAATTTTATAATTTTTCATATTTTTACCTTTCTGCAAAGAATTACATTCCTGCCGTTAAGTTTTATTTTAAATCAACAAACATCAAATATACCGGGCATAGTATCGTCACGAACAGTATCGGGTTGGTCTCTGTTAATAGCGCAAATAATACCTTTCATTGAAGCGTAGCCGATATTATGTGAAACGCCGATGCCGTAAACATCTTTGCCCTGCGGATTTTTAATGTGAATATAACTGATAGCCTTTGAATCCGAACCAACCGAGATTGCGTGTTCGCTGTAATCCACAAATTCATAATTTGAAAGACCTGCTTTATTCATAGCATCGCAAAACGCACCGATCGGACCTGAACCGTTGCCCTCAATTTTAACAGGAGCATTATCTTTATACTTAATTTCGCCTGTAAAATGAACGCTTGTTAAATAATCTTCCTCGTTCTTTTCTTCGGCAATTTTATAATTAACAAGTCTGTAAGGACCGCACACATTTCTGTATTCTTTTTGGAACAAATCAAATACCTCGCCGGGATGAAGCTCTTTACCGCTTTCATCACATGCTTTTTGAACAACTGCGCTGAAATCCGCCTGCATTGATTTTGGCATTTTAATGCCGTAATCATTTGCAAGAATAAACGCTGTGCCGCCTTTTCCGCTTTGAGAATTAATACGAATAATCGGCTCGTATTCCCTGCCCACATCTGCCGGGTCGATTGGAAGATAAGGAACTTCCCAATAATCGGAACCGTTTTCTTCCATATAAATTTTGCCTTTATTAATAGCGTCCTGATGTGAACCGGAAAATGCCGTGAACACAAGCTCGCCGCCGTACGGTTGACGTGGGGGAACGGTCATTTTTGTGCAACGTTCGTAAACTTCTTTAACCTTATTAATATTGCTGAAATCAAGTTGTGGGTCAACACCCTGAGTCCACATATTAAGAGCAAGTGTAACAACGTCTACATTACCTGTTCTTTCACCGTTACCGAAAACAGTGCCCTCTATTCTGTCGGCACCTGCCATAAGACCAAGCTCTGCACAGGCAACGCCTGTACCCCTGTCGTTATGAGGATGAAGAGAAATAATTGCCGCATCTCTGTTTTTAAGGTGAGTGCAAAAATATTCAATTTGGTCGGCATAGCCGTTTGGTGTGGAACATTCAACAGTTGACGGAAGGTTAAGAATAATAGGATTCTCTTTAGTAGAGCCCATAACTTCCATAACTTTTTCACAAATTAAAACAGAATTATCAATTTCCGTACCTGTAAATGATTCCGGGGAATATTCATATCTGATGTTCATTTCAGGATGAAGTGCAAGCTCTTTATCCGTTAACTCTTTAATAAGCTTTGCACCGTCAACGGCAATGTCAATAACGCCTTGCATATCTGTTTTAAAAACAACCTTGCGCTGAAGAGTTGAAGTTGAATTATAAAAATGAACAATAACGTTTTTTGCGCCTGCAATAGCCTCAAACGTTTTTTTAATAAGATGAGGTCTTGCCTGAACAAGAACCTGAATTGTAACATCATCGGGAATATAATTTCCGTCAATAAGTGTTCTTAAAATTTCATATTCCGTTTCACTTGCAGACGGAAAACCGACTTCAATTTCCTTAAAACCGATATCTACAAGCATTTTAAAGAATTCCAATTTTTCCTGCAAATTCATTGGGTCAACAAGAGCCTGATTACCGTCTCTTAAATCCACGCTGCACCATGTGGGTGCTTTTGTAATAACCTTGTCGGGCCATGTTCTGTTTGGAATGTTGATTGGTTTGAACGGAATGTATTTTTTGCAACCGTTTAACATAATTAAAAACTCCTTTCTTTTTCGGAGACATAAAAAAACGCCCCCACAAAAATATAGGGGCGTAGAAATTCTACACGGTACCACCCTACTTCAGCAGATAAACTGCCCTTTAGCATCATGCAATGCCTTAACTTTTAACGCAGTTACACGTTTGCCCCTATCTATAAAAACCTTCAGGGCAACAACTCCGCAGAGAGCTATACACCGCAATATTTGTGCCGACTTTCACCTGCCGCCGACTCTCTGAAATCAAAAACCACAGTCTTTTTCTGCTTCACAGTCTTTTTTGGGTACTATTTAATTTAGTAAGGTTATTATAACACCTTGAAAATAATTGTCAAGAGCAAAAATTAAAGGGTTGAATAGCCGTAACCGTTTGCAAGTGCATCAACAGGTGTGTTACTGTTGCAAAGCGGGCAATCGTGCTTATCATAAATTTGATAATCCGGCAAATCCTCATCTGTAAACACAGTATTAACCTCAATGCCGTCTATTTCCTTTTTAGCACTGAAAGCAGAGCTTATGCCCACAACCGTGCCTCCGTAATAATTAACGCTTTCAATAGCTTTTTCAACTGTTGAACCGCTTGTAATACAAGAAATAAGAATAAGCACATTTTTGCCGCTGATCATTCTTTTAAGATTATCACGGAAAATAATGTTACCGCTTGCGTCATATTCAGGGCCGAGAACATAAATATCGGAATGTGGATTAGGGTCCATCATAGACGGTCTTGAAAGCTCGTGAGCCAAATATGCACCTAACGCCTGAGTTTCATAAAGGCACAAAACAGTATCAACATCTATGCCACGGGTATTATAATATTCTGCCATAAGCATAGCAGTGTCAACAGAAACCTCGTGATTATGCTTTATATCGGAAGTGCCCACATAATAATTAATATGTGCGCTTGCCGTTACAAAATGGCCCTTTTTAACACGAATGAAAACTCTTTCGTTTCTTGTTGAATTAATAATAATTTGATTTTCCATATATATCACCTGCTTTAATTTTACAATAAGTTAAAAACCATTTCAACAATATTGTGATAAAAAAAGTTAAAAATTATTTGTATAAAATAAACAAAAGCGCCGAAAATTTGCATTTCGACGCTTTTAAACCATATACTATACGTTATTTAATAATAGATGTGCCTGTCATTTCCTTTGGTTGTTCAAGACCCATAACCTTTAACATTGTAGGAGCAATATCGCAAAGTTTGCCGCCTTCTCTTACTTCACAAGGATAGTTATAAACAATAAACGGAACAGGGTTTGTTGTGTGAGCAGTAAACGGTTCGCCGTTTTCATCCAGCATTTTATCTGCGTTGCCGTGGTCTGCTGTTACAAAAAGAACACCCTGTGCGTCTTTTACAGCCTGTGCCAAAGTGCCAACACACTCATCTACAGTTTCAACAGCCTTAACCGCTGCAGGAATAATTCCTGTATGACCAACCATATCGCAGTTTGCAAAGTTAACGATAACAGCGTCATATTTACCGCTGCGAACAGCCTCGTTAAGCTTTTTTGAAACTTCAGGTGCGCTCATTTCAGGCATTAAATCAAATGTTGAAATTTTAGGAGAATCAACAAGGATTCTGTCTTCACCCGGATACTGTTTTTCTTCACCGCCGTTAAAGAAGAATGTTACGTGAGCGTATTTTTGTGTTTCTGCAATACGAAGCTGAGTTTTGCCAAGGTTTGAAATATATTCGCCGAATGTGTTTTTAAGAGATTCAGGTCCGAACGCAACCTTAACATTGGGCATTTCTGCATCATACTGAGTCATGCAAACATAATAAAGGTTAAAGAAACCGTTCTTTCTTTCAAATCCGTCAAAGTCAGGGTCAACAAATGTTCTTGTTATTTCTCTTGCTCTGTCAGGGCGGAAGTTGAAGAAGATTACGCTGTCATCTGCCTTAACTCTGCCGTCGTTGCCCACAACTGTAGGAATAACAAATTCATCTGTAAGATGCTTTCCGTCTTCGTCAATAGTTTCATAAGAAGCCTTAACCGCCTCTATTGCATTATCGGTATGAATTCCTTCGCCGTAAACAATAGCTGCGTATGCTTTTTCAACACGGTCCCAAATATTATCACGGTCCATTGCATAAAATCTGCCCATAACGGAAGCGATTTTACCAACGCCGATTTCTGCCATTTTATTTTGAAGTTCTTCCAAATATTCAACTGCCGAAGCAGGAGGAACATCACGGCCGTCAAGCAAAGCGTGAACATAAACATTTTCAACACCGTTATCCTTTGCGGTTTGAAGAAGACCGTAAAGATGGTCGGTATGACTGTGAACACCGCCCGGTGAAACAAGACCGATTAAATGAAGAGCCTTGCCCTTTGCATTTTCCATAGCACCCTTAATAGCAGGATTTTGCTGTGCCTCACCGTCTGCAAAAGCCTTTGTAATTCTTGTTAAAGGTTGATAAACAACTCTGCCGGCACCAATATTTGTGTGGCCAACTTCGCTGTTGCCCATTTGACCGTCAGGCAAACCAACATCCATTCCGGAAGCGCCTATATAAGTCATTGGGCATTCTGCCATAAGTTTATCAAGATTAGGCTTTTTTGCCATTGCAATGGCATTGCCGTAATCGGAATCATTTTTACCAAAACCGTCCATTATACATAAAACAACAGGTTTTTTCATTTCTAATCCTCCGTTCTTAAGAAAAGCCCTCCGCTGTTGGAGGGCTGAAATTAATTATTTGCTTGCAGCTTTAACAATGATTGAAAAATCTTCTGCTTTAAGAGATGCACCGCCGATAAGACCGCCGTCTACATTTTCTTTTGAAAGAAGTTCTTCAGCATTTTTAGCATTCATTGAACCGCCGTATTGAACAACAAAAGCATCTGCTGCATCTTTGCCGTAAAGGTCTGCGATTACGGAACGAATGTAGCCGTTAACTTCATCTGCCTGGTCTGCAGTTGCTGTTTTACCTGTGCCGATAGCCCAAACAGGTTCATAAGCAATAATAACGTTTTTAAGTTCTTCTGCGCTAACACCCTGAAGAGCGATTTTTGTTTGCATGCCAACAACTTCAAATGTTACACCCTGTTCTCTTTCTGCAAGAACTTCGCCAACGCAAAGAATAACTTTAAGTCCGTTATCAAGAGCGGCACGAACTCTTTTGTTAACTGTTTCGTTTGTTTCGCCGAAATATTGGCGGCGTTCTGAGTGACCGATAATTACATAAGGCACACCCATTTCTTTAAGCATAGGAGCAGAAACTTCTGCTGTGAAAGCACCGCTTTCTGCCCAGTGGCAGTTTTCTGCGCCAACCATAATATTTGAGCCTGCTGTTGCATCAAGTGCTGCCTGCAAATCAACAAAAGGAGCACAAATAATAACGTCGCAATCTGCATCTGCAACAAGGGGTTTCATTTCATTAAGAAGTGCAGTTGTTTGAGCAGGAGTGTTGTTCATTTTCCAGTTACCTGCAATAACTGCTTTACGAAGATTTTTGTTCATTATAAACTACCTCTTTATCATTAAAAAATATTATATTTTAAATAAACGCTTTAATCAGTCTTTATCGTTAAGAGCGGCAATACCCGGAAGTTCTTTACCTTCAAGGAATTCAAGAGAAGCACCGCCGCCTGTTGAAATGTGGCTCATTTTATCGCTAAAGCCAAGCTTTGTTACAGCTGCAACAGAGTCGCCGCCGCCAACGATTGAAATTGCGCCTGATTCTGCAACTGCCTTTGCAACTGCGATTGTGCCTGCTGCAAAATTATCCCATTCTGAAACGCCCATAGGTCCGTTCCAAATAATTGTGCCTGCGCCTTTAATTGCATTTGCAAAAAGTTCTTGTGATTTAGGACCGATGTCAAGACCCATCCAGCCGTCCGGAATTTCATCGCTGTTAACAACCTGAGCTTCTGTATTTTCATCATATTCCCTGCCGACTTTATTATCAACAGGAATAAGGAAGTTAACGCCCTTTGCCTTTGCTTCTTCCATCATTTTGCCGGCATTTTCAACCTGCTCTTCTTCAAGAAGAGATGTGCCGATGTGATGACCCAATGATTTCATAAATGTATAAGCCATACCGCCGCCTACAATAAGAGTGTCGCACTTATCAAGAAGGTTTGTGATTACGCCGATTTTATCGGAAACTTTTGCACCGCCGAGAATTGCAACAAGAGGACGTTTTGGGTCTTCAAGTGCGCCGCCCATAAATGTGATTTCCTTTTGAATAAGGTAACCGCAAACAGCAGGAAGATAAGAAGCAACGCCTGTTGTTGAGCAGTGTGCTCTGTGTGCTGTGCCAAATGCATCGTTAACAAAAATTTCTGCAAGAGAAGCAAGTTCCTTTGAGAAGTTTTCTTCATTCTTTGTTTCTTCTTTTCTGTATCTTACGTTTTCAAGAAGCATTACCTGACCGTCTTCAAGAGCAGCAGCCATTGCCTTTGCGTTTTCGCCAACAACATTTTCATCTTCTGCAAGTTTAACTTCCTGACCGAGATATTCTGAAAGTCTTGCTGCAACAGGAGCAAGGCTGAATTCAGGCTTATACTCTCCCTTCGGTCTGCCAAGGTGAGAGCAAAGAATAACCTTTGCGCCGTTTTCTACAAGATATTTGATTGTAGGAAGAGCGGCAACAATTCTTTTATCGTTAGTAATTTCGCCGTCTTTAAGGGGAACATTGAAGTCGCAACGAACAAGAACTTTTTTGCCCTTAACTTCAATATCTTCAATAGTTTTTTTGTTTAAAGCGTTCATAGTATTTACCTCTTCATAAATAATTTTAAATTTCAGGGTTTTTATACGTTAATTATTATAAAATATATTTATATTAAAATCAATACATATTTTTCCACATAGTTTGGGTGTTTATTCGTTAATTTTTTGTCAATGTTACACGGAAAATATAAACTGTTTCAAAACAAAGCAAAAACCGGCAGCCGAATGACTGCCGGAATATAACAAAAGTTATAAATTACATTAATTATTTTTCAAGATTAGCCTTAACTGTGTTAAGTTCATCTTCAAGTTCTTTAGGAAGAGTATCGCCGAACTTAGCATAAAGTTCTTCAACGCCTTTAAGTTCTTCTTCCCAAGCGTCTTTATCAACATCAAGAATCTTCTTAAGGTCTTCTGTTGTCATATCAAGACCTTCAAGGTTAATGTCTTCTGCTTTCGGAAGGTAACCGATTGCTGTTTCTTCAGCGTCTACCTTGCCTTCGCAACGGTCAATAATCCAATCAAGAACACGAAGGTTATCGCCAAAGCCCGGCCATAAGAAGTTGCCTTCGTCATCCTTACGGAACCAGTTAACGTTAAAGATTTTAGGAGCCTTATCAGGGTCAAGAGTTTCGCCGATTTCAATCCAATGTTTCCAATAATCGCCCATGTTGTAGCCGCAGAAAGGAAGCATAGCCATTGGGTCACGACGAACAACGCCTACAGCGCCTGTAGCGGCAGCAGTTGTTTCAGAACCCATGATTGAACCTACGAATACACCGTGATTCCAGCTCTTTGACTGATATACAAGCGGAGTGAGCTTAGCACGACGGCCGCCGAATACGAATGCTGAAATCGGAACACCCTGTGGATTTTCAAATTCAGAAGAAATACAAGGGCAGTTAACTGCAGGAGCAGTAAATCTTGAGTTTGGATGAGCACCCTTTTCTGTGCTTTCCTGACCGTTCCAAGGATTACCCTTCCAGTCAATAGCGTTTGTTGGAGGATTCTTGTCAAGACCTTCCCACCAAACAGTGTTGTTATCAAGGTTATGACAAACGTTTGTGAAGATTGTGCCCTGCATTGTTGATTTAAGAGCATTAGGGTTAGACTTCATGTTTGTTCCCGGAGCAACGCCGAAGAAGCCGTTTTCAGGGTTAATTGCATAAAGACGTCCGTCAGGACCTTTTCTGATCCAAGAAATATCGTCGCCTACGCACCAAACTTTATAGCCCTTCTTCTGATATCCTTCAGGAGGAATAAGCATTGCAAGGTTTGTTTTGCCGCAAGCACTTGGGAAAGCTGCGCAGATATATTTGATTTCTCCGTTTGGTTTTTCAATACCGAGGATAAGCATATGCTCTGCCTGCCACATTTCATTCTTACCGAGATAAGAAGCAATACGAAGAGCAAAACATTTTTTACCGAGAAGTACATTTCCGCCGTAAGCAGAGTTAACTGAAATAATTGTGTTGTCTTCAGGGAACTGGCAAATCCATCTCTTTTCAGGGTCAACATTGCATTTTGCATGCATGCCGCGAACCCAGTCGTTAGAATCGCCAAGGCAGTCAAGAACTTTCTTGCCTACTCTTGTCATAATGTTCATGTTAAGAACAACATAAATTGAATCTGTGATTTCAATACCGATTTTTGAGAACGGAGAACCTACAGGACCCATTGAATAAGGGATGATGTACATTGTTCTGCCTTCATATGAACCGGCAGCAATATCGTAAAGCATTTTATAGCATTCTGCAGGGTCCATCCAATGGTTTGTAGGGCCTGCGTCTTTTTCATTCTTTGTGCAGATAAGAGTTCTGTCTTCAACACGTGCAACGTCGTTTTCTGCTGTTCTGTGAAGATAGCAATCAGGAAGAAGATCCTCGTTTAATTTAATCATTTCGCCTGTTTCAACAGCTTCTTTTTTAAGAGCGTCGATTTGCTCTTTTGAGCCGTCAATCCAAACAATCTTTGAAGGCTTTAAAAGTTCAACTTTTTCATCAAGCCAATCAAGGAGTGATTTGTTGTTGGTAAGATTTGTTTCCATATTTATTCTCCTTTAATAAAAAATAAACAAAATAGTGGATGAAAAGCCGTAGTACCGCAATTTTCATCAGTTAATATTATAACTGAAAAACATTAAAATTCAATAGTAATATTGCACAATTCATTTAATGTTCGTCGTTAATAATTTGACAATGTTCGCCCTCTATGGACATTGTGGCATAAGCATTAAGATTTGAAGAACCTCTGGTACCTGCCAAAAACTCATAATACCCCTGTGCCGCTACCATTGCGCCGTTATCGCCGCAATATTTAAGTTCGGGCAAAAACAGCTGCATATTTTTTTCACGGCAAAGTTTTTCAGCCTCGCTTCTTAACAATGAATTTGCCGAAACGCCGCCTGCAAGCACAATTTTATTATAACCGAAATTTTCACAAACAGACTTTAAATTTGAAATAAGGCAATCAACAACGCTTTTTTGAAAAGACGCAGCCAAATCCGCAACATTAATATCCTCGCCCTTTTGCTTTGCATTATGCACAATATTAATAACAGAGGTCTTTAACCCGCTGAAAGAAAAATCGTAAGGCGCACCGTCAACTCTTGGATGAGGAAATTTAAACGCATTGGGATTTCCCAAACGGCTGATTTTATCTATACTGATTCCGCCGGGATATTCAAGACCCATGGTTCTCCCTGCTTTGTCAAGAGCTTCGCCTGCCGCATCATCCCTTGTTTTGCCTATAATTTTATAATCCGTATAGCTGTTTACGGCAACTATGTGAGAGTGACCGCCGCTTACAACAAGGCACAAAAACGGCGGTTCAACATTGCTTGTTAAATAGTTTGCGGCAATGTGAGAGCGAAGATGATGTACAGGAACAAGGGGTTTGTTTGCCGAAACGGCAAGACCCTTTGCAAAATTAACGCCCACAAGAAGAGCGCCTATTAAACCGGGAGCATATGTAACGGCAACGGCATCAATATCATCAACAGTGCAATTTGCCTGTTCCAGCGCCTGTTTTACAACACCGCTTATGCTTTCAGCATGGCGGCGTGACGCAATTTCAGGCACAACGCCACCGTATAATTTATGCTCATTAAGCGAAGTTGCTATTACATTCGACAGCACATTTCTGCCGTTTTCCACAACAGCGGCGGCAGTTTCGTCGCACGAGCTTTCAATTCCTAAAATTTTCATAATAATTACCTTAGCCTTTCAGGCAGTAATATGCCGATTAATAATTGTCCTTTTTCATAAGCACGGCATTTTCCGTGGGATTTGTATAATAATTTTTACGCACGCCTGTGTCTTCAAACCCCAATGATTTATAAAGATTAATTGCCGGAACATTGCTTTCACGAACATCAAGATAAACAGTGCCTTTGTGCCGATTCATTGCCGTTTTTAAAATACTTTCGGCAATTTTTCGTCTGCGGTATTCAGGCAAAACAGCCACACGAACCACATCTATATCATCAAGAACACAATAAACGTTAACATAACCCACCGGTTTATTATCCTCAACGGCAACATAAATAAACGAGCAGTTATTTTCAAGCTCGCCCCTTATTGCCGAAATTTGCCATGGGTTTGCAAAGCACGCCTGTTCTATTTCAGCCACGCCAGAAACATATTCTTCTGTAAAATCAACAATTTCCATAACCAAATATAATTAATGCGCATCAAACCAAGTTTTTGCAATTTTTCCGTCTGCCAAAAGACGAACCTTCATTTTGCACGCATTTTCCATTTCCTCTGTAACAATTTGCAACGCTTTTTCCGCCTCGTTTTCCGGTGCCTCAACAATAAGCTCATCGTGCACCTGAAGAATTAAACGTGATTGCATTTTTTCGTCTTTAAGTCTGTTGCTGACTTTTATCATTGCAATTTTTATAATATCTGCCGCAGTGCCTTGAATAGGCATATTTCTTGCCACTCTTTCCCCAAAGGCACGAAGCATATGGTTGCTTGAGGCAAGCTCCGGCAAATAGCGCCTGCGTTTAAACAAAGTTTCGGAATATCCCTTATCCTTTGCGTTCTCAATCATTTTTTTCATAAAATCGGCAACGCCTGAAAAGTTTTGCAAATAGCCGTCAATATAAGCCTTTGCCTCTTTATTGGAAACGCCTATGTCTTTTGCCAAGCTGAAAGCGCCTATGCCGTAAACAATACCGAAGTTTACAGCCTTTGCCCTTGAACGCAAAGCCGGCGTTATCATTTCCGGCGGCAACCCAAACACTTGTGAAGCCGTTGTTTTATGAATATCCTCGCCGCTGTTAAATGCGTTTATCATATGTTCGTCGCCGGACAAATCCGCAAGCACACGCAGTTCAATTTGACTGTAATCGGCATCAATTAAAAGGCAACCCGGCTTTGCCACAAAAAAGCGGCGCAATTCTCTGCCCAGTTCTGTTCTGATAGGTATATTTTGCAAATTCGGCTCTAATGAAGAAATTCTGCCTGTTCTTGTTTCAACCTGATTAAAACTTGTATGAATTCTGCCGTCGGGGGCAATTACCTTTAACAATCCGTCGCAATAAGTTGACTTTAATTTTGAAAGAGAACGGTATTCCAAAATAAGAGAAACCACCGGATATTCGGGGGCAAGTTCTTCCAAAACCTCTGCCTTTGTGGTATAACCGCTTTTTGTTTTCTTTTTGCAGGGTATACCCATTTCCTCAAACAAAACCACACCCAGCTGTTTTGGAGAATTAATGTTAAACTCTCTGCCTGCTTTGGCGTATATTTTTTCCGTTAAATCCTTTATTTGAACAGAAAGTTTTTTGCCGAAATCCTCTATGCCCTGCCTGTCCACATCAAAACCGGCAATTTCCATTTCACCAAGTACACGGGCAAGTGGCAACTCTATTTCCTGCAACAAATCTGTTTGATTTGCCTCTTCCAAAAGAGCATTTGTTTTTTCAAAAAGAGGATTCATTACCGAACAATCCGTAACATTTTTGTCCTGCTGACCCAATTCATTTAAAAATTCGGGAACGGGAACGCCGTATTCAAGGCAAAGATGCTCAATATCATAATTACTGTCGGACGGACGAAGAATATAAGCGGAAAGCATTAAATCGCCGCAAATATTTTTACAACACATTCCTTTTTTCGCCGCCAAACGGTGAAGCAGTTTTGAATTATACGTATATTTTTTACAATCGCTGTTGAAAAACGAAACAATAAAATCGTTATAATTCTCTGCAGCAGAGGGAATTTCATAAACATCATCATCCACGGCAAAATAAAGAGTTGAGATTCCGCCGTTATCACCAATGGGATAAACAAAAGCGTTTTCGCCGATTATATTAAGCATTTCATTAGCATTACTTAACACGGTTTTTGTAATTTCACGCTTTTTTTGAGCGGCAGTTTCCGCTGCAACAGCGTCGTTTTTATCAAGGTTAAATTTATCTATCATCGAATAAAGCTCAAGGCGCACAAATTCGGAAGTAACACCGTTTTTATTTGCCGGTTGCGGAACATAATAAGAAATATCCGTTTCAACAGGTGCATTTGTTCTTATTGTTCCCAAATCAAGAGAAAGGTAAGCTTTTTCCCTGTCATTTTTCAGTTTTGCCCTAACGCCGGGCTTAACATCTATAGTTTCAATATTTTCATAAATATAATCAAGTGTGCCGAAACGCTGAATTAAATCAAGAGCGGTTTTTGCGCCAATGCCTGCAACACCGGGAATATTATCGCTTGAATCGCCCTGCAAAGCCTTTACCTGAATAAGAGCCTGTGGAGTAATTCCGTACTCTGCGTCTATAGCCGATTCATCGTAAACATCTGTTACAGCCTGACCCATTTTTGTGCGTGCCAGCAAAACCTTAACGCCGCCGTGAGCAAGCTGTAAAGAATCCCTGTCTCCGGTAGCAATAAAGCAGTTGTTTCCGTTTTTACGGCAGGCATCGGCAAGCGTGCCTAAAATATCATCTGCTTCCCAGCCTTCACATTCAACTGTTTTATACCCCAAAAGATGCAAAATATTTTTTAAAACAGGCATTTGCTGACGCAATTCATCAGGCATTGCGTGCCTGCCTGCCTTATATTCCTCAAACTTTTTATGGCGAAACGTAGGTGCGTGAACATCAAACGCCACTGCAACCGCATCCGGATTGCACATATCCTGCAACTTTAAAAGAATATTTAAAAAACCGTAAATAGCATTTGTGTAATAGCCGTCTTTTGTTGAAAGGGCTTTAATGCCGTAAAACGCACGGTTAACAATGCTGTTTCCGTCCAAAACAAGTAAATTCATACTTTAACCTCTGAAAATCAATATATGTAATCAGTATACCATAATTATAAGCAAAAAAAAAGAAAAACAGCCTTTCTTTTTGCAATAAAGAGATTTTTAATAAAGGGCAACAAAAAATCCCCCTGCAATGCAGAGGGATAATAAGTTATGTATTATTTTTTCTGAGGACCGTTATAACCGTGTTCTTCTTGGAAAGCGGCAATTTTATCAATAACGCCTAAAACAACATCAAAGCCCTGACCCACTGTTTCTGCCGAGAAACGTTCCGGCATATCACGCCAAGTGTGATAATAATAAGTAAGCATTGGATTTTGAGCCGCAAATGTTACAGATTTAATGCCTGCTCTTGTCATAGGAGTTGAATCGCAACCGCCTACAGGGTTGTGAATACAGCCGTTTGTTTTGCTTTCGATACCCATTTCATTAAATGTATCTTTAAACATTTTTTCCATATCGGTATCAAAACGGCAACCCTGCCAATCGTCTTTAATAACAACTTCAAAATAGCCTTCATCTGCAACAGAGTCAATGTTAATATTCCAAGCGTTTTTGGTAAGGTCGTCATTCTTATGCTCTGCGGCAAAAGCCATAGAGCCTCTTAAACCTGCTTCTTCAGAGCCTACGTTAAGGTCTACAATACGGCAACCTTTAGGAAGCTTGTCGGGATTTTCTTTGAAATATTTAATAACTTCATAGCTTAATGCACAGCCTGTTGCATTGTCCATAGCACCGCGGGAAGCATTTTTTTCGTTAGGGTCGCCCCACAAAACAACAAACATTGAACCTATAGCAGTTACAATAGGAACAAAATACATTGCAAATAAAAATCTGTTAAATCCTGCTGTCATTACAAGATTTGCAGCCCACTGTGCATTGCAAATATAACAAGTATAAAAAATTGCCATAAAGATTGCAAAGAAGCACATAAAGAACACACAAACAGCACCGAATCCTACCTTGCCGTAAGTTGCGATTAAGCCAAGTGCCGGTTTATCTTTATACTTGTAGGCATGTTCGGAATGGCGCCAAGTCCAGCTTGTATCTGTATGACCTGAAAGAATAATTGTATAATCGTAATTTCCGTCTTCAGGAGTTAATTCACCGTATGTATTTTGTGAAATTTCCCTGTGGAAAAACATATCAAACCAAGTTTTGTAGAAAAAGCAACTGAAAATAAGCCAAACAAGCATAATAACAGAAGCAACACCCATAGGAATCCACAAAATTTGATTGTGCATTGCAAAATAAGTAAGCGCACTGATGATTACACCGAACCAACCTGCATAAGATAAGCCGCCGATTGAAGAACGGGGAGCAACAAAAAACTCCTCTTGTTTAGGTTCAATACCGATTTCACGAAGTTTTTCGCCCATATAGTCGGCATATTTTTTTTCACCGTCTGAACCCGGAAGCCTTGAGCCAACCTTTTTAGCCGCATAGTTGACAATGTCATACGCTTCCTGCCCATACTTTTTTGTTTCTTCTTTCAACTGAAAATCCCCCTTAAATGAAAATGATAAGTCAAGTTTAGCACATTAAACCAATAAATACAATATTTTTTTACAATTTTGTTTAATTTGACAAATCGTGAATAAAAATACCCGACAGTAATTTAGGCTCAAACCAAGTGGATTTTGGCGGCATAATTGCACCTGCGTCTGCTATTGAAATTAAATCATCCACAGTTGTGGGAAACATTGCAAAGGCAACACGCATATCTGAACTTGCCCTTTTTTCAAGCTCTGAAAGTCCTCTTATTCCGCCGATAAAATCTATTCTGTCATCATTTTTAGGATCTTGAATATTCAAAATGGGAGCCAGCAAATTTTCCTGCAAAACCGAAACGTCAAGCCTGCCCACAGGGTCATTGTCATTTAAAATGCAAGGCTTTGCTTTAAGGCTGTACCACTGCCCATCCAAATACATACCGAATGTGTGGCGGCAAGCCGGTTTATAAGCACCGCTTTGAATTTCCACATCAAACGATTTGGCAACGCTGTTTAAAAACTCATCCATTGTTAAGCCGTTTAAATCTTTTACAACCCTGTTATAATCCATAATTTCAAGCTGATTATCGGGAAAGGCAACGGCAAGAAAATAATTAAACTCTTCGTCCCCGGTATAATCGGGATTTTCCTTTCGCCTTAATTCCCCAACGTGAACGGCAGAAGCACATCTGTGATGACCGTCGGCAATATAAAATGCATTAACACTTTTAAAATATTCCGTAAGATGTGAAATTATGATTTCATCATCAACAACCCAAACCTGCTGTAAAACACCGTTATGAGTAAAATCATAAACAGGTTTGTTGCCTTTCATAAAATCGTTAACAATTTTTGTTATATTTTCATTGTTTTTGTATGTTAAAAATATCGGTCCGGTGTTTGCATTTGTTGTATTAACATGGCAAATTCTGTCTTGTTCTTTTTTGGCAAGGGTTTTTTCATGCTTTTTAATAATATTGTTATTATAATCATCTACCCATGCGCAACCGGCAATGCCTGTTTGGCTTCTGCCGTTCATTACCTGATTGTAAATATAAAAACAAGGCGTTTCGTCCTGAATCAAATCACCGTTTTTCTTTAAATTATTAAGATTTTCCGCCGCCTTTTCATACACAGCCGAGGAATACAAATCGGTGCCCTTTGGCAAATCTATTTCGGCTTTATCCACATGCAAAAATGACAGCGGATTATCCTTTGCGATTTCATAAGCCTCCTCACTGCTCATAACATCATAAGGAAGTTCCGGAATTAAAGATTGATTTTCAACCTTTGGGCGATATGCCCTGAATGCTTTAAAAACAGCCATTATTTTTCAATACCGCCTTTGTTTTTCTCGTAAATTATTCTTAAACCGTCAATAAGCAAATCCTCATCAACAATAACGTCAATATTTGCCGCATTGGCAACTGCCCTGCCTAAGCCCCCTGTAATTACAACGGTTGCTTTTTCGCCGAGTTCCTTTTCATAACGTGCCACCATGCCCTCAAGCATTGCCGCAGTGCCCACAACCGAACCGCAGCGCATGGCGTCTACCGTGTTTGTGCCGATTATTTTTGACGGAGCGGAAATATCTATTTGAGGCAGCTGTGCCGTGCCGCTGGCAAGAGAGTTAATTCCTGTTTTAACGCCGCACATAATGGCGCCGCCTAAATGAGCACCGTTTTTATCAATAACGGAAGCGGTTGTTGCCGTGCCGAAATCAAAAATAATTGCCGGCAAAGGATATTTGTTTATAACAGCCACATCGCCCACAACAATATCGGCACCTGCTTCGGCAGGATTATCAAGTTTAATATTAAGACCTGTTTTTATCCCCGGGCCTACAACCAAGGAATCAACGCCACACACAAGTTTTATGCTTTTTTTAAGCGTTCTTACAAGAGCAGGCACAACACTTGAAATAATTGCGCCTTCAATATCTGTGGCGTTGTTCAATTCTAAAAATGTTTTAAGCTTTAAAGAATATTCAATTTCCGTTTCATACACATTTGTGGAAAGTCTGCCGGTGCAAACCTTTTCCTCGCCGTTTAAAACACCTAAAACAATACTTGTATTTCCCACATCTACCGCAAGAATCATAACGATACCTCCGCAAAAATAATTATACTGTATTATATTATAAAAAAACGGCAAGGGCAACCCCTCGCCGTATAAATTCATCTGAAAAGAATGTAGTAATATGTTGTGGCTGTGGCGTTAAGACAGGCAACTTCCTTTTCTTTAACAGGAGATGTTGACTGCTTAACGGTTAGTGTTGTGCCTGACAAAGAAGCACCCGAGCTGTTTGCCCTTTTTGCAACAAAAGCCATATAGTTATAGCTTAACTTGCTGTCAAAATAAGTTACACGAACAGGTGAGGCATTTGCAAAAATTATACCAAACGCAGGTTCAAACGGGCAATTTGTTTCAATTTCACGGCTTGACGCACCGTTGCCGTAATAAACATTTGCATAATAAGGCATATTCCAAGTATTGCGCTCCGCTTGATTAATATGCATTACATCGTTACTTTCGTGATTTTTAAAAGCATTGTCAACAATTAAATTATCGCTGTTAAAATCAGCCCTTTTGGGTACATCCGTGCCTGCCCACATATTAAGCCCCAAATATTCGCTTTTATTAGTAGAACTCATATATATCCTTTCTCCCGAACATCGGGCATTTTATTTGCAATTAAATTTTGTTTAAGTCTATTGTTTCAAGGGCGGAAAAAGAAAAATCAAAGCCGTCTGTTTCATACCAAGAAAAATTCAAGCTGTCCAAATCATCAAAACTCATTCCGTTGCCGCCGAAACTAACAAAACAACAACCGGGAACATATTTTTTAACAAAATCATTTGCATTTTTAAAAAACGCATAATTTGAATTAAACCCAAACAAAAAATAAACGGAAAATCCGCTTACGCCGTAAAACTCATCGCCGAAACATTCTGCCATTTTACCCTCAAATTCCTTTAAAGAAAGTAAAAAACTTGTTTTGGAAAAACGGCTAATAATATTTTCCCGTAATTCACCCACATCTTTATCTTTCTTCAGCCCTGCCAAACTTAAATATTTTTCAAGTCCTTTGCCCTTTGCGGTTTGAACAAAAAGCTCGGAAAACAAATTATCAAAATTTTCCGTTATCAAATCAAGAGCCGCCGAATAAGCCGCCGCCTCGCCGAAATTTGAACTGTTTTCCGCCATATTAAAACCAAGAGTTGAAAAAAGACTGTAAATTCTGTTATAAATTTCACTGCTCATGAACCGTAACCCTCACATTGCCAAGTCTTAAAAATTGATTTTTGTTACAAACAACAGTGCCTGCCGCAGACGGAGAAAGAGTAACGGACGCATCAACAATGTCATCATCATTGCCTATAAAACGAGCCACTGCCGAAGCGTTAATTTCACTGCCTATTTTCTCTTTGCCGCAGTAATTTTTAATTTTTTCCTCTGCCTGCGCCCTAACACGTTCAAAATCACAGCCTGAATAAACAGTAATGTCCGCATAAGCGTCAAAACTTTTAGCCTCGGCTGAACCGACATTTACATTGCCGCCGCACAAAGTAATAAAACCAAGGGAATTTTTTATGTTTTCCGTTAACTCCGTGCTTAATTCATTGCTTTTTGTTTTAACGCAAACATTTGTTACATTAGGTTCCGATGGGTAAATATTAACATCTAAAACGCCGTCGAATTTTAAAACCGCATTTTCCATAGAATCTGTATTTACGCCGTTATTTTCGTTAATATAAGAATTTAAAACACGCCGACGCAAACTTTCATCCGTTTCATCATCACTGCCCCCTGAAAAAGGTGTTTCGTTAACAACACCCTGCACATATTCCGGCGGATTAACAATAACGTTCACCTCATTTGCCAATGCGTTAAACCTGCTGCCCGAGTCTATTGAAACGGCATTTGCAACGCAAAACAAATTCCCCGCCTTTATAACCGCCTCGGCTGTTGTTACAAATTGAATATACGGCTTTGACAAAACAGAGCAAACAGTGCCTGACGGAACAGACACATCATTTTCAACAGCTTGAGAAACAAAAAATTTTAACTTGCCGGCAGACGGACAAGCCTTTTTTCGTTCAATGCCACGGAGTAATGCATGCTTATCCAAATATTCACCTGTTGCCGTTTGTGCAAATGCCTGTTTAAATATGTACTCTCCATAGGCAAAAGCAGAATAAACCTCATCTGCCACAGCCGCCAAACGCACATCAAAATCACTAAACGGTACAACCTCTTTACCTGTTTTTTCAAAATATGCTTTTTTCATTCTTTGTGTTATTTCATCAACAGTTATACTCAAATTCAACAAACACCTGCCTTTCTTCTTCATTAATTATTACATTAAACAAAACGCCGTTTTCTGCCGATTCGGCATCAAGAACAAACAAGCCGTTTATACATTCAGCCGCTTTTTTACCGCAAGCGAGAAAAAAGTCGTTGCCTTTACCCTTATAAAATTCCGTGCCGTATCCGAAAATAGGATAAAATTGCTTTAATTTGGCTTTTAATGCCGTTTTAAAATCAGCCAAGGCGCTTTCATATTCATTTTCAATCATTAAACCACCGCATTTCCTTTTTCATCGGCTACCGAGCCGTCGCCGTTTATTACAAAACCGCCGTTAATAACAACACTGCCATTGTTTTTCAAATAAATTTCGGCGCCGCCAAGGGAACGAATAATTATTTCGCCGCATTGAATTTTGCTTTCCGATTCTGCCTTAACCCCAACATTAACAGGGCCGTTTTCGCCGTCTATCAAAAGAATTTGCGCACCCGGCGGAGCAGAATAAATGTAGCCGAACGGCGCATAACTTTCAAAACCTTTAACATTAAAATTTGAAGCCGCCTCTGCATTATTGCCGCCGGATATAACAACGGCAGACTGTGCGGCAGCATCTTTTATTTGAGTGTTAATTTGCTTGCTTAGCCACATAATTTACCAACTCCCCATCAAGTTTTTTATTAAGAACAAGTGATGTTTGGGCTTTTCCGTTTTTATTTGAGTATATAATTTCCCAAACCGTAAAAACGCCGTCAATCCCAAAGTTTGTGCAATCCACACAATCAAACAATTTTAAATTTGAATTGCCGCTTATTTTTATGTTTAAACTGTAATAGTTGCCCAAGGAATTAACAATTTTATTTTTCACAGCCGTTTCCCTTTGCCAATCCGGCAATCCTGTTAAATTAAGAGTGCAGCTGCGCAAAATATTATTTTTTTCGGCAAATTTACTTTTGCAATGATATATATACCCGCTTTCGGATTTTGCTTTGTAATCCACACGGCTTATAACACCGCTTCTGTCTGTAGTGTAAACAAAAGAGGTAACGATGTTTTTGCTTATTGTTTTAAGCTGCGGCGATTTTTTATAAACACGCAAAACATTTTCGCTGTCTGCATAAACAGGCATACCGTAAACGGCAGAAACAAAATTATTAAGCGCACCGAACCTGCTTGTACCTTTAGAAACAATGTAATTGCTTTGTGCATAAACATTAGGCAAATCCCATTTAAAGCCGTACTGACCTGCATTTGTAAAAGCAAGCTGTGCGGCGGTGGGGTTTTTATATTCAAAAGGCAACGCCTCATTATCCACCAAAAGGCAAGCGCTGCTGCGTGCATAAACAAAACACTCAAACAAATTGTTTGCAACAGTTACCTTTTGCAAATCGCAAAAACCGTTAAATAAATGCTTTTCTTCATCAAACACATTAACGCAATAAAATTCACCCGGCATTTTTTCAAGGTTAAAATATAGGCGCAAGCCTGCACAGACGGCATTTGCCTGAAAAACAATTTCATAAGATTCGGGATTTGTGATTTTATACTCTTTGCCTGAAATATCACATAAAACAAATGTCATTTAAGCACCACCCTGTCGCCGAATTTAACCGCAAACGGATTTTTGAAATCATTAAGTGCCATAAGATTTTCAACTGTTGTGTTGCTTCTTTGGGCAATTTGAAAAAGATTTTCACCGCTTGCGGCAACAGTATAATCGGCATCATATTCGCCACGCTTTTCACCGATATTTTCAACAAACAAAAAGGTGTAGCCGTATCTGTTTTTATCGCTTTCAAAAGCAACGGTAAATTCTTTTAAATATGCGTTAAAAGTGTTGCCCCAGGGCAAATAAAGCCTGCCCGAACTTTGCTTTTTTTGAAGAGCCTCTAAAAACGCAACGCTTTTTTTACCGCCGGCGCCGTAAAAATAACCCGAACCTGAAATTTCACAAGGCAAAACACTGCCGTTTGCACAAAACGACAATCCGTTTGTATAAGCCTTTTTAATTATTTCCCTGTTATGCTTAATTTTAACGGTTGACGGGTTTGTGCTGAAAACAAAATTTTTAAATTGCATTTTATTCGTCATAATAATCACCGCGGTTTACATTGCCGTCGTACCTTTTTGAATCAAGACGCAAATATTCGGAAATGCTTAAAACGTTTTCATATTCTTCAAAATCATTCATCATAATCGCCTCCGAAATCAAACTCATCACTTAAAGTAAAACCTGCTTTTGTAACAACACAGTTTGTAACCGAGTTAATATAAGGCTTGTTTACGCTTACACTCACAACGCCCGGAAAAGAAGATGCGGCAACACATAAATGTTTTGCAACCTCGGCACCTGTTTGCCCACCTAACTCAAAAGGAACATAAACAGCGGCGTAAACGGTTAAATTGCCTGATTGTTTTTCTTCGCCAACGGCATATTTTTTTACATCGCCGTTGCCAACGCTTATTGCCACAACAGGCTTTTTCATAAACGTGGGCTTAACAACCGCACTGTAAGACGGAATTACCTTAATATCATCAAAATAGCTGTTGCTTTTAATTAACTTTATAAAGCAGGAAATCACGCTTTCAACATCAATCATTTTCATCCTCCGTAACACGCTTTAAAATTCCGCAATAAAAAACAGTGCTGTTTTCACATTCAACCTTTTCTTTTTTCATAAAAACAAATTTTTCTCCGTCTGCCAAAACAACTCCGTTTTGAGAAAGTGCCGTAATATCATGGTCAAACGGTCCTATATAAGTATAATAATCTTTTGTAACGTAACCTATTTCCGTTAACTCGCTTTCAAAATTTGTTTTATTCTTTTTATATTTATGAACAATTACGGCATAAAACGGCATTGAAATCCAATCGCCGTCGGCAAGGCGAACCGCCCTGCCTACACGTTTTAAGCCACTTTTAATTTTATATTGCTTATTCATTTAAACACCCAAAAAGGCAAAGCCGTCGTTTAAAATCAATCCGCCGCAATCATTTAAAGCAGACTGCAAAATTTCGCCTGCGGCGGCAACTGTGCCGTTTTCTTTTTCTTTATAAGAAACATCGCCGGCTGAAAACTGAACCAAATCATTTTGGGCACTGTTTAAACAACAAATTTTATAATATGCCTTGGCGGCGGCAAGCTGTAAAACCCGTTCGTCGTTAATTTTGTCTTTATCAGTCAGCATATTTTCCACGGCAGATGCGGATGCGGTTATGATAAAATCGAATTTTTCAACATCCTGCGCTTCAAAATCGCCCATTGCCGCCACATAATCTTTAACTCGCTCAATATTCAACGGCATTGCCCCCTTTCAAACTTTAAATTATTCATTTGCGGCGGAAAGAAGCTTAATTGCGTCTGTGGAAATAACAGAAAATCCTGCCGTTGCCGTAATTGTTGCACGTTCAAGCTGGCGGTCAATAAGTTTATCGTATTCCGTAACAATTCCCCCAAGCTGAACCTTTTCAACAGCCGCACTTGAATCTAATGAAACAACTGCATTTTCGGGAATATCGCCTGTTGCAATAACCTCTGCCCCGAAAGGAGTTATCATGCTGCCTGTGCCGTGAAAATTAAGACCTGCGTTTGAATCTTTAAATTCACTCATATTAAGCATTTTTGCAACCTCTTTCGGATTTGCCATAATTCGTGTTAATTTATACGGTGCAAATTCAGACCAAAGCTGAAGCAAATCGGCGTAATTTAAAGCAGTGTTTTCGCTTTGAATTGCCTTTGCGCCGGAAGAGGAAAGAACCTGAATCAAATCGCTCATTTGTGATTTTGCAATGTATGCGCCGATTTGCCTTAAAGTAACCGTAAACAAATCAAGTTTTTGATATTTAACAGCCTCATAAGATGCGGTTAACATTCTGCCCCTTTTATGAAGAGTTGTAAGGTTTTCCTTTGTTCTTATAACCGTTTCGGGAATAAATGCCCCTTCGTTTACGATTGCCAATGTTTTGTCATCATCTTGGGGAACACTTTCAACAGAACGGTAATCGTAAGAATCAATATTTGTTGTGGTGGCAACAAGCCTGTCCACATCGTTTGCCTGTTCCAAACCCTGTGCTACAGCACGGGAAACATATTCCGGAAAAAGTGCCGCAGAATCGCTTGTTTGGAAAAACTTGGCAACAGTGTCGGAATTATTGCCGGAAACCTTAATGTTAAATCTTTTAAGCTGGCGCTGATAAGCGTCAAGTCCTTCAAGCTCGGTGCCTGCGTAATTTGCAGAAGGGTCTAACTCCTCCAAAGAAGCAGTAAACCCTTTTGAACCTGTGTAAAGTCCTTTTTCCAATTTAATGTTATCAAATGCCATAATGCTATAACCTCCTGTTTAAAGAATAAATCCCACAACACTGTTTTCAGTGTCGTTTTTAATCATTTTGTATCTTGCAATATTAGATGTGCTTGATTTAACGCCGCCCTTACCGTCGGAAACAAGGGCAACATAACCGCTTGCGGAAATACTGCCGCTGCATTTAATTTCAGCATAGCCGGAAATTTGAACTGCGGCATAACCATCATGCACCCCAACGCAAATGCCCACAAATTCATTGCCGTTAATGGCATTAACTGCGTTGCCGTTCATATCTATACTTACAGGCGCACCTGTTTGTGCGCCGCTGCTTTTAAAAGTTAAAACCCCTTGATTAAAACCTTTATATGAAACCATATTAAATCCTCCTAAATTCTGAATTCATTGTAATTTTCTTTTTCTTTATCTTTTGTTTTTGCAAGCTGCGGCGCCGGCTTGCCGGCAGAAGCAATATTTTTTTCAAAAGCCGTTTTAAATGATGTTAATTCCTTTGCCGTCATAACATTTGCCACGCCCTCAAACATTTTTAAATCCATTTCAGGCACAACACGGGAGCAAAGGCTTACAAGCTGCTTTACAAGCCCATTTTTATACTCTGCGCCTAAATTTGCATTTTCCTGCATATTGCTGATATATGCCGAAATTTCCTGTGCGTCTTTTTGAGAAAGCGTTACCTCGCCTGCACTGAAATCAAACTGTTTTAAAATATCGTTCAAATTTTCATTCTCTCCCTTTTGTGTAAAAGATTTAACCACGCCTGCTTCTTTTTGAGCAGGAACAGCCACAAAGCTGAATTCATAAGCGTCTGTAATATCATCAAGCACGGAATAGCAAAGCTTGCCGTTATACTTTTTTCCGTTTATATGCTTGCAACGCTTTTCATTTTTATTTTGCGAACAAACGGAGCAGGTGTTTTTTGACGCCGAGCAGGAAACGGAAACTTCCTTTTTTATACCTGCTTCAATTTCTTTAATAAGATTTTTATTATCATCGGTTCTGACCATATAAGCCTTTGCACGAAGAACATAAAAATCATTGCCCGTTGCCGTTTTTCTGCCGTTTATTTTTTCAACGCTTGTTTCATAAATTCTTGCCGTTTGGTTTTCTGTAGAGGCAAAATGATTTTTAATGCCCGTTTTGCCCACAAATTGCTTTGCAAGTTGATTCAGCGCATTAAGGGAAAAACATTCAAAATCCCTGTCTATATCGTTATTACACAAATCAACCTTAAAAACATAAACATCATCCAAAGTTAACTCTTTACAGGTAAAACGGTTAATTTTTTTCAAATCCAAACCGTTTGCCTGAAAACCTTTTACAACATATCCGTTTTTCAATTTTCAACCTCCCTTAAAATTTTATCAGCCTGTGCATTGTAAAGCCTTGCCTGTGCATGCTCTGTTTCATCTTGAAGAGTAATTGTGCTCCAATTAATTTTTAAAGGAGCATAAACCCCTGCCGACTGCAAATATTTGTTGCCGATTTTAGTTAAAACAGGCGTTAATATTCGTCTGTAACATTCTAATTCGGAAGTTAAAATATCTGCCTGCTGGCGGCTCATTCTTTCCGTGGTAGACCAAGAAAAGCCAAGCATATACGGCGGCAATCCGGTTTTTGCAATAATTTGCTCAAGCAGCTGTTTAACAGGCACTTCACTGTCTAAAACAACATTGTCGGCGCCTATAACCTTTACCGAAACATCACCCACGGCAACAAAATCTTTAACCGTATCTTTACTGCTCATAGCGTCGCTCCAGGCAGTTGCTATTTGCCTTGCCCTGTCTTTTGCGGAAGCACTGTCCAAAACCTCGTTACCGGGTTTATATGTAACGGCGTATCTTAAATTGCCGGCATGCTCCCAATTTTGACCCACGGCATTATAAATTTTAAGCAATATATCGGCAATAAACGGCAAGCCGTTTAAAAGGCTTGTTCCTAAAATTTCGCCCGGCTTTGGATTTAATGCAGAAAACAAAATCAAATCCTGGCGCTGTATTTTTTTATGGCAGTTGTAAAATTCCAAATCCAAATTATTTTCCGCTCTTTTAACCTCAAGCACGCTTAATTCACCGTTATAAAGAGCATAAAATCCGTTTTCATCGGCTATCATCTCGCCCACGGCAGAACCGTAAGTTAAAAGCTGCTCCAAATAAGCGGAAACAAATGAAGAAATGCCCTGCTGATTACCGCCAACATTAACGGTTTCAAAAAAGTCGTTAATTTCTTCATCAAGCAAATCATTGCCTGTTTCAAAACGAAAACCGCCGCAAAGGCGAATTATTTTTGAAATGGCGGCGTCAACTACCGGCACACTGTTTTTTAATGCCGTATAAACACCGTTATCACAGCTTAATGCCACATGGCTGTTTAAATTTCCAAAGGGGTGGTTTGTGTAAGAGCTTGTTTGCACCGCACAGCAAGCGGCGTTTGTTTGCTTTTTGCTTTTTCCGAACAAGCCCAAGCAATCACATCCTTTCAACTGCAACGGAAACAAGGCTGTTTGTATCCTGCTTATACAAAACGGTGGCAACAAAATACCTTATATCATCCATTGCATGGTCGTTTTCTTTTTTCGGCGCATCCCTTTTAACACCGTCATCCCAGCGGTAAACGGAAAATTCCCTTACAGTGCTTTCACAGCAAGGAAAGAAAAATATTTTTTCTTCTTTAAGAGCGTTACACACATAATTAATGCCCTTTAAAACATCGTTATCTGCCTTTATAACTTTAAATTCGCCGTGGCGTTTAACGGTTTCAATAAAACTTGCCGCCGACGGGTCAATAATAATTGCATTAATTTTTTTGCCATCCGCAAGTTTTAAAAGATTTTCGTAATATTCCTCATCCGTTAACTGAATGCCCGCATCCCTGCCGGAATGATAATATTCATCAATTCTGTACCATCCGTCTGCCGCTTTGCCCCAAAGCCCTAAAGAAAAAGGATTTACCGTGCCGTAATCGCAAGATAAATAATACTCAAAAAACGGACCGGATGATGTTTTAATATGACGTTCGGCATTAAACATGGGGTAAACCAAGCCGTCTGCCGCAACCCACTTGCCTTCTATAAACCGTTCATAAAACGCACCGCTGTATAATTGCCTGTAACGTTCCTTAACCTGCACGGAAAGGGATGGGTTATCATCCATAGTAAAATGAAGATAAAGCATATTTTTTTCACTTTTCTTTTTTATCCATTCTCTGTAAAACCAATGAAACGGGTGTTCGGGATTGCAATTAAACCAAAATTTTGCATTATCAAGAGAGCATCTTGCAAGTGCCTGTTCCACAAATGAACGGGGCATTAAAGCCACCTCGTCCATTAAAACACCGCCCAGGGTCATACCCTGAATCAGAGATGCCGAACTTTCATCTCTTCCGCCGAAAAGGTAAAAGCGATTAACAACGCCGCACTTTTCGACTTCCAAATAATTTCTGCTGATTTTAAAATCGCACTTAAAGCCAAGCTGCGACAGTTGAGGAATAAGTGGCGTAACCACATTGCGCCGCAATGATGAAATTGTTTTTCCGCACAAAGCAAAAGATGTGTTTGAAAAGCAGTAAAACGCCCAGCTGACAAATGATATGCTTGTGCAAAGTGTTTTGCCGGACCTTACGGCACCGTCACATATAATGCCGTTTTTTGTTTTTAAATACTTTTCATTGCACCACCATGTTAAAACGGCAATTTGCTTTTTGGAAAAAGGCACAAAATCATTCATTTTCCTGCTCCTTAAAAACAGATTCTATGTTTTCGGCGCCCTGCTGCAATGCGGCATAAAAATTCAAAGGTTCCTTTTCAGTGCCGTTGCTTAACTTACTTAATGCTTCAAATGCCTTAATTCTGTCAAAAAACTTAACTTCCGTGCCACCGCCCCGAGGCCGTTTAATTTCGCTTAAATTCATTAAATTAAGACCCGGCAGATTTTTTAAAATATCGTCTTCTGTTGAAAACAAAAGGTAAATGCAATCCTGCACATCACCGAAAGCCAGTTGCTTTAACCCGTTTTCGATTTCCTGCCGCAAGGTTTTCTTTTTTCTTGCCATAACTTCCTCCAAAATCAAATTGTTTTAATGCGCATTGTAAAATGCCCTCTCACCTATACCCTGAAATGCGGTGCATTTATTCAGGTTTAGGCTATATTTTGAGGCAAAAAAGGCAAAATAAATTTTTTTATTCACTTTTTGGCTATATTTTTTATTTCAATATTGAAAAAAGGCAACAAAAAAAGACTTCCCTTTTTCAAGGAAAGTCTTAATTTTATGAATACCGTTTATTTAATTTTTTCAATATTTTGGGCAGAAACAAACTCGCCGTTTTCTTCATTTCCCACAGTAATCATTACTTCATCGCCTGCGGAAATAAGAAGTGCCTGCATGCAATCTGTTACGGCAATATAATAGTATTTACCGTTTACCTCAAAATAATAAACCGTGTTGCCGTTATTAACAGATGATTTAACAGAATCTACCTTGCCCGTAACCGTGCCGTCATTTTCTTCTGCCGGCTGACTTTCTGATTCGGTTACACTTGGGTCGTTTGTTGTAGTGTCGTCAACCTTGTCTTCATCCACAAGAAAATCTTCTGCCTTAACGCTTTCATCTACAATACCCTTATCCTGAAGAGCCTCAATATAATTTTCAACAGCGGCATTAAGAGCCTTTTCATCACTCTTTAAATTATCCAAAAGACCTGTGCCTACTATTGTTTTATCCTCAAGGCTTACAAGAGCATAACCTTTAACGGTGTTTCCGTCGCCGTAAAAGCTCATAAAATAAGTAGGATGTCCGTCAATATCAAGCAAAATCGGGAAAGTTGCCGTGTATTTATAGTTTTGAACGGCATCTTCGGCAGATGATTTGGCAGCTGTTTCAATAGCACCGCCGTTTGCATAATATCTTGTTTCTTTAGTTCTTTGATTACAAAGAATAAAGCCAAAGTTAGATGAGTCTGATTCAGGTGAAGTTACGCCGGTATAAACCCAAACATCGTCCTGCATTGCAATGTAACCGTTGCCGGCAGAAGCAAGGCTAACATTTTTTTGGAAAATAAGAGAGTTCCAAAAGCCGCCGCTGAGCTTGCCGTTGTAATTATATTGTTCAAGAACCAAATCGGCGTTATAAACAACGTCTATCCATGAAAGTGATGCGTCGGACCTAACAGTATCAATATCATAATATTGGCTTTCGCCGTTAAGTGCGTCTGTAATAACAATGCCTTTAACGTCCGTGCCGCCAAACAAGCCGATTGTTTTATTAAGCACAGGAGTAATCCAATAAGGATAACCGTCATCATTAATTTCAAAATTAGGAGTATCAAGCAACGCTGTGGGATACTGAAAACGAATGTGCCTTATAAGTTTTTCGTTAAATAATTCAGACGGGCTGTATTGAATACAGTTGCCAAACTTTTCTTTACAGTTAACAACCGTAACCTTTTGTGTAATAAGGTCTACAATCATGTAAGCCGGCAAGCCCTCTTTTGTATTGCTGAACCACTTAAACACATCGCCGTACTGAAGATAAGCAACACGAACAGGGTTTCCCTTATAGTTAATTAATGTGGTTGTGTTAGCAACAACATATTGGCTTTTATATTCTTCCAAAGTACCAAGTTGTTGGTCTGCCAAGTTAACAGCTCTTGTTTCATCTATACGCGGTACTTTGTTATAACTGATTGATTCAAAGTCATCGCTGAATGTGCTGTTTGTAATTTGCATAATTTCAGAATAAGACTTTGCCCTGAAAAGAGTTGCGCCGCAAAGCCAGCCTATTCCCATAACAACAACAAGAGCCACAACAATAATAAGCGGAATTAAAGATTTCTTTTTAACATATTCACGGCGTTCTATTAATTTATTTGCCTTGCAAAGAAGTGCAAACACGCCCATAAACACAGCAATAATGCATATAATAAAAGCATACATTTCCGTGTCGTGAATATTAAAGGCAGGCAACATCATATAATAAATACCGCCGCCTATAACAAGTGTTATTAATGCAGAAAGCAAAAGCTTTATTCCTACTTTCGGCGGTTTAACAACAACATCCACATCATCATTTTTGGGCCATTTAAACTTTGCCTTAAAGTCATTAATTACTTCGTCGGCATCATAATCCATATTAGGAAATTTTTCGCTCATAATGATTTCTTAACCTTTCCGACCGCTTATAATTTTATTTTCACGCTTTATCGCAGCCATATAAAGCGCACAAAAATCGCAAACCTTAAACCGCACCCGTACGAGTGTGTTTTAAGATTTAGTATAATTTAAAATTATATCTGCCGCATTAAGCGGTGCAATATTTGAATTATACCATAATACATAATTATAATCAATGTATAAATAATTAACAAAACACCGTTTCAGACAAAAAATAAAGGAGCCGAAACTCGACTCCTTTAAAAACATATTAAAGATTATAATCTTGTAATACCCTTTGTTTCCATAAGGTATTCGTCAGATGCAGGATAGTGCATGTCGTAAGAAATACCAACTACAGCGCTCTTATCCTTAATAACTGCAACATTTGCATGGTTAACTTCAACAGAAACAGCCATGTGATAATCTGCTTCTACGATTTCACCTGAAGCAACATCAACTTTAATTGTACCTGTGCCGCCTGCATATTTAACAAGGCAGTTTTCTTCAGTTGTTCCGCTTGCCCAAGAAAGAGCGCTGATAGAATCAACTGTTGCACCGATATCACCGAGAACTTCAAAGAATCTACCCTGTGAGTCATCGCCACGCATAGACATTGAGCCTTCTTTCGGCTGAATAACAAGTGTGATTGTGCCGTCGCCGTTATCTGTTACATTGCAAGCTAAAATATCGTCTGCTGTGAAACCTGATGTTCTGAAATCGTGGTCTGCTTTTCTTGTTGTATCTTCCAAGTTGTTATCAAGTTCAGGATTTCTGTTATAGCAAGGAGGAAGACCGTATGTATTAGCTGCAAACAAGCCGTCAACAATGCCGGGAACAAGGTTGTTAATCATTGCATTTTCAGAGCCTTCGATTAATACCTTTTCGATTTTAAGTTTTTCATCGCCCAAAAGTTTGTAGAAAGTTTGAGTTGAGCCGTCATCTGTTTTGTACTGAGCAGTTTGTTCTTTTGTCTTATTATAAGCTTGAACATAATACTCTGCAACTGCAGCTTCATCGGCAAATTCAACACCGCCGTATGTGCCTGCTTTAAACGGTTCAATAGAAGCAACTTCTTCTGCAGAGCCGCCTTCACCTTCGCCGTTGTCTTTCCAGCTGCCGTCTTTAACTTCTTTAATTGCTGTAATTGTTCCGTTAGTAACATAATTAATCTTTGCACAACCTGTAAGTGCAAGAACAAATGAAACAGCAAGAACAGCACAAAGAATCTTCTTTAATGTCTTTTTCATTGTTAGGTGTACCCCTTTCAAATTCTAAATACGCCTTTATGTAAAACGCTACTACTTAAATTTATTATAAATCGTCAAAAAAGTCAATACCAAAAATCAAAATACAACCAAATTATTTAAAAATATGTTAAAAATTTTGTTAAATCTGTCTCTTTTATTGTAAATCGGCATTTAATATGGTATAATTAATCAATTTTAAAAAGGAGAAATTACTATGAGATGTAAAAATTGCGGATTTGAAAATGATGACGACAGATTTATTTGCGAAAACTGCGGTTCTCCCCTTTATGATGAAGACGAAGAAATAACACCGGCACAACCCGGTGCCGAAAATTATACAAACACGCCTAACGGCAGCGGTAACGATTATAATAATGATAACAGCGAAGAAGATGAAAAAAAGAAGAAAATCATTGCCACCGTTGTTGCCGTTATAGTTGCACTGGCAATAGTTGTGGGTGTTGTTGCCGCAACAGTTACCTCAAAAAAGGAAAAAGAAACAACAACCGTAAGCACCACCGTTTCCACAACTGCGGAAAGCACTACAAAAAAAGATAAAACCACAACAAAAAGGGAAACAACAACAGAAAGCACCACAAAAGAAACAACAACAGAAGCAACCACAAAGGAAACAACAACGCAAACAACGGTTGCCACATACCACGTTTACGTTGATATAGACGGCAACGGCTCCGTTTCCGGAGACGGAAGCTACCAAGCAGGCAAAAAAGCAACATTAATTGCAGTTGCCGATTCAGGTGCGGAATTTGATGGCTGGTATGACTCTGCCGGCACACTTGTTGCTTCCGGCACAAAATACACCGTTACGGTTAAAGGCGATATGAATTTAACAGCAAAATTTAAAACATCCGGCGGTGAAAATCAATGACAAAAGGTGAAATTGCCGAAAGCTGTTTTTGCAGCGGATATAATTGCTCGCAATCGGTTGCAATGGCGTTTTCAGATGAAATAAATATGGATAAAAAAGACGTGGCACGCCTTACAATCGGCTTTGGCGGCGGCGTTGGCAGAATGAGAGAGGTGTGCGGAGCAGTTTCCGGTGCAGCTTTCGTGTTGTCTGCTCTTTACGGCGAAAGCGATAAAGGCAGCGTGTATAAAAAGATTCAAGACGTAGCAAAGGAATTTGAAAAGGAAAACGGCTCTGTAGTTTGCCGTGAATTGCTTGGTCTCAGTGAAAAAAGCAAAATTTCACCTAATCCCGAAGCACGCACAAAAGAGTATTATAAAAAGCGCCCCTGCCCTGAACTTGTGCACCAAATGGCAGATATTTTGGCAAAATATTTGGGATTAGAATAAGATTATGCAAAAAACACTTGCATTTTAAAATTTAATATGTTATAGTATTCAAGCATTAAATATGTATTTACGTGTTTAATGTGTATGCGCCGGTAGCTCAGCTGGATAGAGTGACTGGCTACGAACCGCAAGGTCGATTTGTGTACAAATTGCTAACATTTTAATATTTTTGCTTATTCGCGCTGCTAGCTCAGTTGGATAGAGTGACTGGCTACGAACCAGTAGGTCGAGGGTTCGAGTCCCCCGCAGCGTGCCAAAAAGTCCCGTAAACACTGCGTTTTCGGGACTTTTTTATATCCTTTATTTTTGGTGGTACAATCCTTCCGCCACCCAGTAGGTTATATATAATGTATATAATCTACATTTTTCACTTGTTAAGATTTACAACACAATTAAGCCTAAAAATACTATTTTGACGCCTATTTGACTCCCACTGAATTATTTTACAAAAACTGACGCACTACTGTACGGCAGTTTTTGAGAGGAGAAACATATGGAGTGATTGTTAATGATTGCTTTAGCAATTATTTTAATCACGGAATATGTTTGGACGAGACGCCCATTTGACTCCCACTGATATTTTTTATATAATTGAAACAGATAAATTTGAATTTGTGGAGATGATAAGATGGTCAATATTACAGATGTAAAACAGATTCTTCAACTCGCGATAGATGCCGAGATTAAAGTCTTTCTTGATGGTGGCTGGGGGGTAGATGCGTTGCTTGGACATCAGTCAAGAGTCCATAACGATATTGATATTTTTGTAGAAAAGAAAGATTATCAGAACTTTATAGAGATAATGAAAGCTAATGACTTTTATGAGATTAAGATGGAATATACAACATTGAACCATACTGTATGGAAAGATGCGAAAAACAGGATTGTTGATTTGCATTGTTTTGAATATACGGGCGAAGGTGAAATTCTTTATGAGGGGGATAACTTTCCGGTAGAAACTTTTTCTGGTAAAGGAAAAATTGAGGAGATAGAGGTTTCTTGTATTGAACCATATAGTCAAGTAATGTTCCATTTGGGATATGAATTTGATGAAAATGATGTACATGATGTGAAGCTATTGTGTGAGACATTTCATATCGAAATTCCAAATGAGTATAGATAACTGTAAATTCAAATTTGTAGAGGTTATATTGTGATAAGAGCAGTCAAGGAAAATGATTTATCTGCTGTTATGCAGATATGGCTTGATATAAACATTAAAGCACATAGTTTCATATCAAAGCACTATTGGATGGATAATTATGATATGGTAAAAAAGATTCTTCCACAAGCAGAAATATATGTGTATGAAAACAATGGCACAAAAGAAATAGAAGGCTTTATTGGATTGACAGATAATTATATTGCGGGATTATTCGTAAAAGAAGATATGCAGTCGAAAGGCATTGGGAAACAACTATTGAATTATGCAAAAGGCATTAAATCCAATATGTATTTGAGAGTTTATAATAAGAATATCCGTGCAATTCAATTTTATCAGAGAGAACAATTTGTAGTTCAATCAGAAAACACGGATGATAATACCAACGAAAAAGAGTTGGTTATGGCTTGGAGCCGATAGACAAATTCCAACTTATAGAGTAACTATTTATTGTTGATAACGCAAAGATTCAGGCTCAAGGATTTTGTTCCTTGAGCCTTTTGTTACGCCGAGAAATGTATGAGCTTGTTCTTTCGTTCGTTTTCGGTTTCTGTGATTAGGCTTTGCATTGCATTTGCCACCGTCTGTTGCATGTTGTCGGTTACATGCATGTAGGTGTTCATTGTGAAGCCTGCATCAGTATGTCCGAGCATGTGCGATACTGTTTTGATGTCCATGCCCTGCTCTAATGATAGTGTTGCGAAGCTGTGCCGTAAATCGTGGAAGCGTATTTGCGGTACTCCTGCCCTCTTTTGCATACGGTGTAGCTTCCTTGTTACCGATGACGGATCACGAAGCCCGCCGGTTATGGGTGACGGGAATATCAGCTTGGTGTCAATCCTCTGTCTGCTCCGTAGCACTATCAGTTGATTGAAGCATTCATCACATAACGCAACAGTTCGTATTGATGATGCGGTTTTTGGTGTAGTTATTTTAAGTTCGCTTTTAATTCTTTGTACCTGCTTGTTGACCGATATTGTTTTGTTTTTTATATCAAGGTCATCCCAAGTCAGTGCAAGTATTTCGCCAAGTCGCAAGCCTGTTGTAATTTCAAGGATATAGAATTCATAACAGCCTGAGTCCTTTGTTTCTTGTAGGAACGCTCCAAGCTCATTCGCTTTCAGTGTTTGCATTTCCTTTGGTGCATCCTTTGGCAGTTGAACCTTGCGGCAGGGATTTGTTTCTATCAAGCCTTCGTCCTCTGCTTTTTGCAGGCAGGTTTGCAATGCGATTTTAATATCCTTAACCGTTTTTGCAGACAATCCCTTGCCTTTCTTTTCAACATTTCTTGTTCTGCCGCTTGTATACATTTTCATTAGGAATTGCTGACAGGATACTGTTGATATGTCCTTGATTTTCATACCGCCGAGATTAGGCAGTATGTATCTGTCAAAGTAGCTTTGATAACTGTTTCTTGTGTATTCCTTTACACTTGCGGTGCAGAATGACTCGAACCAAATCCTTGACCATTCTTCAAGTGTAGGCTCGGGGTTAGTGAGGAAATTACATCTTTCAATAATTCTCATTCTGTTAGCGTTATCAGCTATTGCTTTATTAAGTTTTTCTTTGCACTCGGCTTTAGTTTTGGCAAGAACATTTTTTCTAACTCTCTTGCCGTTAACTATTTCGCCGGTGTAGTAGCGACCTTCCCACCGACCGTCCTTGCGTTTGGTTATGGTACCTTCACCGTTATTTCGTTTTGCCATAGCAACCTCCTTTCTGCCTGTGGCAACACAACAATACCACAGGCATTTTAATATATCCAGCAATATATTTATCTTTTTGAATTAGTATCAATCCAAATTTTTAATTGCTCTTTCGGAACAGATTTTCTTCTGCCCATAGCAACCACAGGGAAGCTGTTGTCATTTCTAATCAGCTTGTATAGACTGACGGCAGATATTCCAAGTACCTCTGCTGCTTCGGGAACCGAAAGCATTACAGGCATATCATCAAAATTCTTATACATTTTTTCTCCTTTCTGCCCGACGATTACTCGCCGGGACTTTTTAGCTTTAGTTACATTGTTAAATCAAAGCCTTGTTCTTCTTCGTAATTGCTTTCATAATCGGTATCATAATCATTGTTATGACTTACTGCCTTTCTAATCATCATAGCACCAAGCTCAAACAAGGCTTCAAGATTTTGCGATGCAGTTTGTGATTTGGATTCATCAACCTCCTTTTTGTCATTATGGGAAGCACCGTCTCTTTGACCTCTTGCCTGCTTTTTGTCAAGTATCATCTGCATTTGCTTTTGGTCTATGGCTTGAGATTGCAGGCTTTTCATTTTCTTTTCTGCACTTAACGAAAGCATATTTGCAAGCAGTCTTGTTAAATCGTTAACGATATTCGCTACATTACTGCTTTGCTCTGTGGTATCGTTTATCTCCATTTCATCTATTGCTTTGATGATTGCATTCTTTACGGAACGAAACTCCTTGTTTTTAATAATGTAAACATAATTATTCTTGCTGTCGTAATATGTTGATAGCTTTTTGTTGTTTATGTCGTTCCAAGAATGATAGAGAAAATATAGGTCCTCGTTGTCAAGCAGTAGAAACCATTGTATTTGATCAACCGTTCTTTTCATTTTATTTGGCAGATATCCGTAAACCTTTTTGCCTTTGTAGTTATTCAATTGTGTTTTTAAATTGTTTACCAGCTTAAGCATTCTGTCGGATAAAACAATATCTCCGTTTTTGATTTGGTCAAGATAAAAGTTAAATTCATCCTTGAGTTCATTTCTTATCTCTGTTTGTTCCTTGAACAGCTTGTATCTTTCGTTACGGAATATGTCATTTGCAAATGATGATTTCATATCCTTTATTGCTTTTGCAGTCAAATAACCTTGTCCTGATTTTGAATATACAAGCAGATGTATGTGCGGGTGATGCGTTGTATTGTGAAACGCACCGTACCATTCAATATCATCTTGGCTTATCTTGTGAGCATTTGCTATTTCAATCTCATTTCTTCTAACAAGATTTTTCCAAGCCTCAGCACTGTTGTAGCCTAATCTTTCGGCATCCTCACGGGTTAAGCTGATTACATGAGTCCAAACAATTCCATCGTGATTAGATACTCTGTCTGCAACCTCATCAAGATTGATTTCATCATCTGTGGCTGAAAACAATCCGTGCCTGCCTATTTTCTCGACACTCGGTCGCTGAGCCATATATGAAACCAATGATTTTAACTGCTCGGCTCTGTCAGCATTTCTTTCAACAACTGCGTCAATGAATTCCGTTGCACTGCTTTTTGTTTTGCTTTTGTCGTAGTCCTTGTATTCAAGGTAGTCCTTCGTTTCGGGATAACGGTTTGTAATTGTATTTATCAGTTCCTGTTGTTTTTTAGTCGCAGGCTTGCTCTCTATACCTTTAGATAGCTTTTCAACTCCCTCACGAGTACCCATATACTTAACAAGCTTTCCGGCATTAACCTTTTTGGGATTTTTAATATATCTGCTGCTTAGAATTATCTGTGCCATTATTCAGCTCTAAACATTTCACTTGCCTTTTTCAAATCAATAATACCGTTTTGCTTTGCTATCTCTTTCGCTGCACACTTTGTAAGATAATCAATGTTAGAAGTATCAAGATTTAATCCGCTTGCAATGAAAATATTTGCAACAGCACTTTGAACTGCCAATTTGAAAATCATTTCACTGACATTCTTTTCAACACTTTCTATCTCACTTTTGATGGCACGGGAGAGCATAGGTGACAGATAATCACTAGCTTTCAGTGAATTAAGATAGCCGATATAGAAATCAACTGCCTCACGAATGAACTCTGCTCTTGACATTTTGCCAAGAGAGTTGATTGTATTATCAACATCATCAATTAAGCTTTTAGGCATATAGAATGCATATTTTTTCATATTATACATATTTGTACCTCCAATCTTCCAAAATTTGAGTTACCCCTAAGCTGTTGTCGGTTAAAGCCTTGAAAACAGTCGGCTCTGCCGGCTGATGTGAACCGCAAGGTACGCCTTGCTTTATCCTGCTTAAGATAATATCGTGGTAATACTACGGTACATAGCCCCAATTCAGCTCTGCAACGCTCTTACAAATCGCCTACAATCGAGTTTTATGATTTGGACGATTACTTTTGCTTATTTTCAATATTCAATTTTCAAGGTGCTTTATATTCTTTTTGTCAGGTGTCCTGACGAGCCCTTACCAAGTTTTTTCGACTGTGTATAGGTGCGACAGATGGTTGCCGTTTGCAGGATCGTTCCTGTGTGTAATGGAAATTAATACGTTGTCTTCAAGATTTCTAAGTGCAATATCAACTGTGGGAACAGATATTGAACACTTTTCAGCAATGTTTTTTATTGAGGGAAACGATTGCCTTTTTGCATCACCGCATCGAAGCAAGTAACTATACACAATAAACTCTCTCGGCTTTAATCCTTCATCGAATATTTTATTCGGTGTCAGAAAGAAACAGGCTTTGCGATATTCAGTTTTCATTTTTTACTCCTTTCGTAATATTGAAAGAGAAATCTCTTTCTGTTATGATAGTAATACAGTAAATAACAAATCACTATGCTTTAGTGAAAAACGATTTTTTTAAGAAAGATTGATTATGGACAAAGATATTGAATTAAGAAACGGACTGTATATTAATTTCCAAAACAAAAATATTGCTCATCGACTTTGGGTTAGTGATGACGGTGTTAAAAAATTAAAGCCTGTTGATTACAGAATGGAAATTCAAAGCTTCTGCGATTGTGATTTCAGTGATTTAGAAGATGATATTTATAACCTGTTGCACCTAATTGATATTAGCAAGCCTAACGATGACGAATTGCGAAATGCAATCAACAGGTGTTATGAGATTGCAGAGATAATAGGACAGAGAAACAAAACCTTGGGAGCCTTGCTTTCGGGAACATTTGCAGAGATTGTAAGCGATAAAGAAATTCTACTCACTTACGAATCAAGTAAAAGCCTTGAAACGGCACTAACAACTTTAAGCATTAGACTTTATGAGCTTCTTGTAATTCAAAGAAAGGTACGCAATTTCTTTCCTTGTATAATACACAAGGAATTGTTTGAAGAATATTTAAGTGAAATAATTCCAAAAGCAGTTTTCTGCAAGACGGTTTATACATATATTGACGGACAGGGAAAGAGCTTACTGTTCTTTGATTATGTAAAGGACTATTACGAATATTTAATGCTCTTGTTTTACAACAGAAAAGAAACAGTTTGCGAATGTGAGCTTTGCAGTAGGTATTTCATTCCAAAGACAAAAAAGAAAACCCTGTACTGTGACAGAGTTTTCAAGGACGGTAAGACCTGTAAGCAAATCGGACCTTTAATGAAACACAAAAAGCTTGAGGAAAATGATTTGGTTTTGCAGACCTTCAACAAGGAAAAGAACAAAATGTATAAGCGAATGGAACGGGCATATACGTTTGGAGAAACACCAAAGGCAATATCACCTGATGAATACACAGCTTGGCTTGACAGAGCAGTCAATGCCAAGAATATGTATCTCAACAATGAGCTGTCCGAAGCACAGGCTTTGGAGATAATTAGAATTGAATAAATAGTTATAGCCGGAGTGTAAACAAGCTCCGGCTATTCTTTCAGCAATTTTAATGCTAACTTAAATCCTATTTCAAATGCCTGTGCTTCAATCAATGAGGCATATTCAGTAAAGCAATCAACATACTTTTCAAATACATTCAATTCGTCATTCTTTAGGGAAGAAGATAATGTTTCGTGATGCCGAGCAATCAGCGAAACTAATTTTTTCTCCTCATCAGTAATGACCTTATCTTCATTTGGTCTAATGTTCCCATACCACAATTCTTGTAGTATTGACATAAAATCAACTCCCTTGTAGTACAAACATATACCACAAAGGAGTTTGAATATCCAGACCAAAAATTAATTTTGTTTTCAAGTGGTTGACAGAAAATCAATCTAAATTGAGAAAGTCCTTTCTGTATTCAACACCGAAGGCTTCGGCAAGGGTTTTCATATCCTCGTCCTTGATTGTGTTTACTCTGGGCAGATGTGCGGTGAGCATATAAATTTGTGCTGCCTTTTCGACTGTTTCGATAAGACCAAAGGTTTCGTCCATAGTTTTGCCTGCACCGTAAATGCCGTGCATTCCCCATACAACAAGCCTATACTCTTCCATTTTCTTTGCAGTTGCCTTGCCGATTTCATTTGTTCCGCAAAGCATCCAAGGAAGAACGCCGATACCATCTGGAAATACAACAATACATTCGGTGCACATTTCCCAAAGAGTATGCGTAAATTTCTTTTCATCAAGTTCGTGAACATAGTTCATTGCAAGTGTATTTGTTGGATGTGAGTGCATAACAACTCTGTTTTCGGGATCAACCGAAAGTCTTGCCATATGGCTCATAAGATGAGCAGGCAGCTCACTTGTAAACTTGCCACCGTCTGCGTATCCCCAAAGAAGTTCGGCAGTTGTACCGTCCTTCGCAATGCGAATAATACCGAGATTGTTTTCAGGATCATACTTTACATTCTTAAAATATTTTCCTGTGCCTGTTACAATAAAAATCTTGCCGATAAGATCTGCTGCATCAAAGCCTGTTGGTATTGTACGGATAACATTGTTAAGGTCGAGATACTCTGCAACCTCATTTTTATCAAGCATATAGCTAATGTTTCCGCCGTTTCTCTCGTCCCAACCCAAGCGGTACATATTGGCTGTTGTATCGCACATTTCCTTTACAAACGGTGCATCTAAAATATTTTTCATCTCTTACTTAAAACCTCCTGCTCATATCTTTTAACCTCTGCAAAATACTCGACAGGGGTGTTTTCTCTTTCTAAATATTCATTCCAGATATCACCGAACGGTGCAGTTTTGAGTTCTTCCTGCACGATCATAAGCTGTGTGAAATCGGAATTATTCTGCATATTCTCAAGTGAATTGCTTGGCTCTAAAAGTGCAAATAATAACGCCTTTTGAACATTTCTTACACCTGTTACCCAAGCTGATATTCGATTAATGCTTGCATCAAAATAATCAAGTGCAATATTCACTTTACCGTCAAGACCACCGCAGCGTACAATCTCTTTTGCAATTTCCTTTGTTTCGTCATCAAATAAAACAACATGGTCACTGTCCCAGCGTATAGGTCTTGTAATATGTAATGCGATTTCAGGGAAAAATGTAAGGAGTGCAGATATTTTATCACTTACTACTTCTGTCGGATGATAATGTCCATTATCCATAAGCGGAATACATTTATCTTTATTCACGGCTGCATAGCCGAGTGCAAATTCAGCAGAGCCGACTGTATAAGCCTCAACACCTATACCAAACACCTTGCTTTCAACACAAGGCTTAACCATATTAAAATCGTATGGCTCTGAAAGAATTTCATCAATAGAGTTACGATAACGCTCTCTCGGACCTATTCTGTCGGCAGGAATATCCTTAAATCCATCACCTGTCCATATATTCATTACACAGGGCTCGCCGAGCTCCTTAGCAAGATAATTTGAAATTCTGATACAAGCCTTACCGTGTTCAATCCAGAATTTTCTTGTTTCTTCATTTGGTGAAGAAAGGGTTAACGGATCACATTTTGGGTGTGAAAAGAATGTTGGGTTAAAGTCACAACCAAGTCCTCTTTCCTTGCAGAAATCCACCCATTTTTTAAAATGCTTAGGCTCAATTTTATCTCGGTCAACCCAAGGATTTTCGTCATCAAAAATTGCATAGCTTGCGTGAAGATTTAACTTAATTTTACCGGGAATAAGTTTAAGAACTTCATCAATATCCGCCATAAGCTCTTCGGGTGTAGATGCTCTGCCGGGATAATTACCTGTTGTCTGAATACCGCCTGTTAACGGTTTATTCGGGTCTGTATCAAAGCCTCTTACATCATCACCCTGCCAGCAGTGAAGCGATACAGAAATATTTTTTAATTTTTCGATAGCCTTATCTGTATCAACACCGTACTTCGCGTAAATCTGTTTTGCCTCATCGTATCGTGACATCAATTAATCTCCTTAATATCAAATGAATTTTTAACTATATCTCTTGCCTGTGCAAGGGATATTTTCTTATCATACATAATCTGTGAAAGTAGATTGCCTGTTGCAGTTGCTTCGCTGAGTCCTGTTACTACTTTTTTACCTGTGTACTGTGCAGTCAGTTTATTAAGATATGTATCTTTACTTCCGCCGCCGACAATGAATACATTATCTATTGTCTTGCCGGCTAACTTTTCAATTTCATCAATGGCATTTTTGTATGATTGTGCAAGTGAATGATAAACGGAATTGATAACAACCTCTATTGGTATACTTTCATTTTTCAGATAACTGCGAATAGCATTTATCATATTTTCAGGTGCAAGAAAATCAGGTGCGTTGGTATCAATCATTTCAAACCGCTTACTTTGCATTGCAAGGCGCATCATATCATCATAACTAAATTCGTTATTAAGATTTTTCTTAACATTCTGAAAAAGCCACATTCCCATATAATTCTTAAGAAATCTAAAACGATAATCAATACCGCCTTCGTTAGCAAAATTCGCCGCCATTGATTTTTCATTTACAATGGGATTCAAGCTTTCAACACCGATAAGCGACCATGTGCCTGAAGAAATATATACGCTGTTATCATCTATCGGACAAGCACAGACGGCACTTGCCGTATCGTGGCTCGGTGCAAAAATAACAGTGCTGTCAAAGCCTGCATAGTCCTGCATTTCCTTTGTGAAATTACCGATTACGGTACAAGGAGTATCAAGCGTACCAAATAAATGCTTTGGCAGGGATAATTTTTCAATAATCTCATCATCCCATTGCTTTGTGTCTGCATTTACCATACCCGTTGTTGTGGCATTTGTATATTCATTTTTAATAACGCCTGTCAACTTATAGGATAAGTAAGCAGGTATCATAAGAAAATACTTTGCATTATCAAGTTTTCCTGATAAATAATCGACATAAAGCTGATAGATTGTATTAAAATTCTGCTTTTGAATCCCTGTTTTCAGATACAATTCTTCTGCAGATATGATACTTTCAACTTTGTTAATAACTCTATTTGTTCTGCTGTCACGATAAGATACGGCAGGCAGAATTTCCTGCTTGCTTTCATCAAGCAAAACATAGTCAACGCCCCAAGTATCAATAGCAACTGTACAAGGTATTTTGCCAATTTCTTTGCATTTTGCAATACCTTTTTTTACCTCGCTGACAAGATGCTCTATATCCCACACAAGTGTGCCGTTTTGATTTGTTATGTAGTTTTCAAATCGGTGTATTTCCTCAAGTTTTAATCTGCCGTTGTCTATATATCCGAGAATATGCCGTCCGCTTGAGGCTCCTATGTCTATTGCTAAATAATATGTCATTGTGTTAATCCTTAAGAGAAAGTGTATTTTCCTGCAGTAACATTATGTTTTTCACCATTCGGCAAAATAATTTCTGCTGTGCAATTTGCAGGTATTTCAATTGAGTAAATAATACCGTTGTTTTTGTATTCCCATTTTGATGAAATCTTTCCTAAAGGCGAGTTATATGTGGCACTCGCAAATCCGATAGACTTGTCCGGATGGGGAGCAATTGTAATCTTGCCGTAATTAAGCTTTATTCCGGCAACATCTCCAAAAAGCCACCCGGCAATTGCGCCGTAAGAATAATGGTTTAGTGATGCGCTAACCTTATGATTCTCATCAATTCCGTTCCAGGTTTCCCAAATTGTAGTTGCACCTTTTTTTACTTCATAAAGCCATGAAGGAGCTGTATCCTGCAATAGAAGTTTGTAGGCAGTATCCGTATGACCGTATGAAGACAGAACACTGCATAAAAACGGTGTAGACAAAAAGCCTGTGTTCAAATGATAATTATTATTTTTCACAAGCTCATTTAAATTATCTGATGCAGTTTGCTTTTCTGATTGATTCAAAATATCTAAAGCAACAGGTCTAACATAGCTTGCTTGGCGATCAGAATTTATTTTTCCGTTCTTAACAAAATACGCACGATAAGCCTCTTTAATTTTTTCAGATAAATTCAAATAATATTTGCTTTCGGAGTCTTTTCCCGTTTTTTTTGCAGCCACACTTAAAAGATATGCTGAATAGGCAAAATATGCAGTGGGAACTTCAGGTGAGCCTTTCATAAGAGTTTGCTTAAGTGCATCCTTTGAATTAACATCCGGCTCCAGCCATTCTCCCCAATGAAATCCTGTATCAACAATATATTTTTTGTTTTTATCAATTTTAAATTTAGATTTAATACGACTTTTGTGGGCTCTTTTTTCACAGAAATCCACCCATTTCTTCATTGCACCATAGTTTTCTTTAACTATATCAGTACAGTTATACACCCTGCATAAAGCATTAGGTACTATAGTGATTGCATCTGCCCAACCTGCAGAGCCGTTAGATAATTTTTTAAAAAATCCATCCGGCTCACTATTAGGTGCAACACCGGGTATTTTACCGTCTTCAAGCTGATTTGCTCTAACTTCGTTTAACCACTTTCTAAATACCGGATAGCAGTCCATTAGATACATACCGGTATTAACAAAAGCAGCTGCATCACCTGTCCATCCCTGTCTTTCCCGTGTTGGGCAATCAGTAGGTATATCGGCAAAATTTCCTTTCATACTCCAAAGAGAATTTTTTACAAGTTTATTTACATCTTCGTTGCCGCAAACAAACGAACCGGTTTCATCCATATCGGAATATACTGCTTGCGCGGTGAATTTAATGTCATCTATATTAATATCTGTTTCAACTTTAACATATTGAAATCCGAAAATGCAAAATTGCGGTTTGTATTCGTTTTGCCCTTCCTTACATATATATTCAACTTGCTGATAAATCATATTTTCAGGCGTTGGAGCTTCGTGCTGAAAATTATCAATGGTAAAGTTTCCGTTTTCATCTAATCCTTCACCGTGAACAAGTTTGATTTTTTGACCTTGTTTAGCTTTGACTGAAAAGCTTACATAGCCGGCAATATTTTGCCCAAAATCAATTACGGTATCGCCGTTAGGCGTTTTAATAACTGTCCCTTCAAACTTTTCTTTTTCCTTTATGTGGACATTGTTACTGCACTTTAGATTCTGATAACCAAAGTTTTCTATCTTTACTTGATGAAATTTTTCTATCGCAAAAAAGCCGTCGCCGATAGTAGAATCAACCACTTCACCAAAATCAAGACCGTTTTTCAATATAGGCCCATATTGAGAAGCCTGCCAGCTTTCATCTGTAATTAAAACGGAGGCTCCATTAATTTCCAGCTGTGCTAAAAGAGAAATATCATCACCAAATAAATTACCGTTTGGATTATTCATTCCGCTTTTGCCCCTGTACCAGCCATCGCCCAAAACAACTACTATCTCGTTTTTGCCTTCGTTAATCAATTCAGTAACATCATAAGTCTGATATTCCAAATTTACAGAATATTCTGAAGTCCCGGGCGTTAAAACATAATCGCCTACTCTTTGGTTATTGATAAACGCTGTATATAATCCGTGAGCGGTTATGTATAATCTTGATGTGCCTGTTTTTTCCACATTAAATGTTTTTTTCAAATAAGACGCGGGACGGGAGTTAACCTTTGTCAAATTTTCGATTTCAGGATTAATCCATTTTGCAACCCACTGATTTTTATCTAAAAATGCAGTTTCAAAAACAGTTGACTGTGTTTCACCCTGTACATCGTTTTCGTCAAAAAGGGTGATTTCAATAAGGACTCTTTGCCTGCTATGCAAAGGGCCTTTGAAATATGCAAACATATCCGATGTATGGCATTTATTTGTCGAATAAAATAAGTCGCCTTTTTTGTCATTACAATAGTTATAAGCATTTATAATATATGCAGTTTGCTGAATTCCATCATCGCAGTTCCAACTTATGTAAGGCTTTTTTATGTCGATGCCGATAGGACTTTTCAAATGTTCAACTTTAATATTAATCGCTTTCAAAATATGTCTCCTATTATATCTTTGAATTTAGATATTTTGCTGATAATTCAAGTGATTTAACGGGATTTTTATCTATCCAATTCTTGTGACTTTCAAGTATAATTGCTTCGGTATTGCAGGACTTTGCTTTCTCAATCAGTGAAGCTATATTCATATTACCGCAGCCAAGCTCCATGCTGTCATTTTTAATTATTGGAGTTATTGATGCAGAAGAAAGTCTTGAGCCCCTGTCAGTAATATGATAGCATCTCATTCTGCTTGAAAGTATATCTATTATATCAAGTGGATTAACACCTGCGTCGCAAGCCCAATATGAGTCAAACTCAAAGTTCACATATTCTTCGTTTGTTTCGTTTATCAGTAATGAATAAGGGCAGTTTTGAAGATATTCACTTTGCTGATTGTCAAAATGAACAAATTCAACATTGTGGTTATGATAGAGCAAGTTTATGTCATTCTTTTTTAACTCTTCGCCTGCTTTATTAAGACGCTGCACCAGTTTCTTAACTTCATTTTTATCATTATAAGCAAAGCGATACATTCCGGTAACAACAATATTTTTAGTGTTAAATGAATGTGCCTCATTTATAACTGAATCAATATCATTTTCAATGCTGCCTAAATCTTCGTGAATACTGCAAACTTCAAGTCCCGATTCTTTAACAAGGGATTTCCAATCAAATTTTCCTGCTGAACCTGTAGGCATACCGGCGGCTTTTGTAAGCACTCTTACTATAAACGGCGTGGGCTTTATCATAAATCCATTTAATTCAATAGAGTCATAGCCTGCCGACTTAATAGAGTTTAACACCTTTAAAGTATTTTCCTCGGTTTTGCACACCGAGCCTATCATAATTTGCTGAACTGCTTTTTTTATCATTTAAATCCCTCTTTTTTTAGCCTGCATATTTTCCGAGATGAGTTAGACTGTTTTTAGGTGTTCTTTCATATGTTGAGCGGTTAACCTCGCAAAGTCCGAATGTAAGAGCAAAACCTTTTTGCCATTCAAAATTATCAAGAAGTGACCAATAACAGTAGCCTAAAATATTTATTCCGTCCTGCTGACAAGACTGAATACCATTTATTGCTTTATCAATAAAATTACATCTTATATTGTCATCATCAACAGCAATTCCGTTTTCAGTTACAATTATCGGCACATTTGGCATTTCTTTATTAACTCTGCGAATAACGTGTTCCAAAGCTTCGGGATATATTTCGTAATCCATTTGAGTCATTGGAACTCCGTTTTCGACCGGCACTATACCGTCTTTGTCATAAACAGTCCTTGTGTAGTTTTGAAGTCCAAAGAAATCATCATCTTTTATGTATTCAACATAATGTCCGAACTCTTCGTCCCAATTTTTCTTTGCCTTTTCTTCTCCGCCTTCTACACATTGAATATCATGAAGTGATAAAGTTATTCCTACATTTATTTTCGGATTGATTGATTTAATTACATTTTTTGCTGCTTTATGGGCATTTATAACTATTTCGTCTCCGGTTTCACCCGCTGCTGAAACAAAAGTATGTGGGTTCATATCCCCGAAAACCTGCATATTTTCAATGGCTGTTAATTTCATTTTTTCCATCGGATTTGAAAGATTTAATCCTACTTGAAGCTGACCTTCCATATCATTAGAATTGTCATTTTGCTCAACATTTGAAATTTTTGGTGTATTACCGCCTGTTTTCGCCATCATTTGCTTCATAAAGCGTTCCATAAGCGATTTAACCTGAAGTCGCATATTTGCTTCATTTATGGTGCAAATATAATTTACATCGTCCTTAATATTTTCAACGACATATTTTGTATAATTTGCAAATAGTTCTACAACTTCTTCGTTTTCCCATCCGCCCATTTCTATTAACCATTTCGGCGAAGTAAAATGATGTAATGTTATAATGGGTTCAACATTGTATTTTTTACAGCAATCAATTACATCTTTGTAGTGCTGTATTTCTTTTTCGTCAAATATCCCTTTTTGCGGTTCTATTCTAGCCCATTCAATGGAAAAACGATATGCATTTAGACCTGCATCAGAAAGCATTTTTATGTCTTCCTCGTATTTGTTATAATGATCTACTGCCTTACCGCTGGGTTCAACAAATTGGGAATTTTTCATTTGCTCCATTGCCCAATAATCAGAATATATATTATTTCCCTCAACTTGATGTGCTGATGTTGCGGCACCAAGTAAAAAATCTTTACTAAACTTTTTCATAAATAATTCTCCTATGCCTTCTTTATTTTTGAAAGTGCCTGAGCTATTTGCTTTGCCTCGTTGCTGCTTAATTCTATACCTGCTTGGGTTAAAAGCTTACTAAGAGGTTGACGGGCAACGACAGCCATCATAGATTTAGGAATTTTAACTCCTTTTCCCATTCCGCCTGCCATTTTGTTTCCTAAATTTTGCATCATTGCGTCAAGCAGCGCTTTCCCTTCATCAGTACTTTGTATTTCAGCCATTGTACTTGAAAGAGAAAGATAGTTGCTGTCTGCCTGCTCGGATTCTTCGGGCTTGTCAAACCAGTTTTTAACCTTTTCCGGTGAAGCAAAATATTTTGGATTCGGAGCAGTCACCTTTTGTATTTCAGCATGATCAACTAAACCGTTAGATTTGGCAATGATTTTGTGAATACCGTTGATAGGCACATTAAATTTGAAAATATGTTTGCCGTGCTTTGTTTCAAATTCTTCTCCGTCAACGAACAGAGTAACATCATTTTGGTTTGAATATACTTTTACTTCTGTAATTGGCTCAATTCTGTCATGATAACGCTTTGAGCAAATATGCACAAACGGTTCATCTGACCACCAAGCCTTGTAAATATAAAACGCATCCTTTTTTTCTTTGCGGTCAAATGTAACAAGCCCTTTATGGTTTTTTCCGGGATCTCCGGCTTCATTTCTTCCCGCTGCCGCAAATTCAAACATATTCCAACAATAGGTTCCCCATATATATGGGCGAGTCGAAAACATTTCAAGCATATGTTCATGGTAAATGGCTTGATAGCTTTCAGTAAAATCGCCCTTTTCGGGCTTTGGAGATTGTAAATCAATAACAGAATCTGCTCCGTATTCGGTTAAACCAATGGCAACATCGGGATGCTCTTTATGGAAATCATCAAACCACTTGTCATTATCTTCCATATCCCCCACATACCAGCCGTAATATAAATTATAGCCTCTTAAATCAGGCAGGGTTATGAGAGGAGAATCAGTTTCAAGCATAAACAGATTTGCCATAGCAGATAATCTGCTTTTGTCCATTTCGTGAACCAAATCATTAAGTATTTTGTGATTTTCAATTAAGTCATCTGTTACGCCCTGTAGTGTTATCTCGTTTGATAATGCCCAACAAATAATAGACGGATGATTATAGTTTTGCGTAATTAATTCCTTCATTTGAGAAATAGTGTTTTCTCTTGCAGTAGGCATATGAATAGTGATATATGGTATTTCAGCCCAAACAATTACACCTTTTTCATCACATAATTCATAAAAATAATTGTCATGCTGATAGTGTGCAAGCCTTATGGAATTTGCTCCCATTGAGAGAATTATATCCATATCATTCTCATGCATTTCCTTTGTTAAAGCGTTGCCAACACCTGCTCTGTCCTGATGCCTTGATACACCGTGAAGAGGATAGCTTTTTCCGTTTAAGAAAAAGCCTTTTTCACTGTCAATATAGTATTCTCTCACACCGAATCTGTCATAAATTCTGTCAACAGGTTGTTTGTTTTTTATCAAGGTTGCCGTAATGTTATAAAGATAAGGGTCTGCCAAACCATTCCACAGGTGAACATTTTTTATTTCTACCGAACCTTTTACTTTCCCTTTATTATTTTCATATGTAGGATACAGAACAGTTTCGCTGACAGAATCAATAGAAACAACTACTTCGTCTGCGTTACCTGCAAAATATGCTTCTATCTCAACAATGGCATTATTGCCTTCTATTCTTGGAATTACATATAATCCTTTACCGCCATAATAATCCAAGTCGAAATGATTTTCATTTACGATAATAAGATTTACATCTCTGTAAATACCGCCATAAAATGTAAAATCAGCTCTTTGAGGATATACCTTATCATTAGGTGAATTATCGACAAATACTTTTAAACTATTTTCATCCTTAAGATAATCGGTAATATCACTCCTGAAAGTAGAATATCCTCCGTTATGTTCTGCTATTTTTACATCGTTCAATAAAACAGTGCAGGATGAATTTACGCCATTAAATTCGATATAACAACGCTCATTGCTTTCTATCAGAGGCTTGCAAAAAGTTTTTTCATATGTGCATATGCCTCTGTAATATTCTTCAGGTCCTGTCTGACCGTCAACAGAATTCCAAGTATGGGGAATATTTACTTTTTCTGTTTTTTCTTCTTTCTTAAAAATCCAATTTTCATTAAAATTTATTGCTTTTCTCATATATGCTCCTGATAGTAAAGTAATGACAGATAATTTCTTTATGAAAATTATCTATGTTTATAAAATTAAATAAAATTACTCTTCAGTAAATTCTATTACCGTTTCTTCAACTATTTCGCTTTTGTTTTCCTGTGATAATTTAGATTTTTTGTATGCTATGTTTGTCTGAACTTCTTCCATTTTTTCAAAGGTAAGATTGCTCTTTTTCATAGCTAAAATTGTGCAAATCCAGCCGATTATCGGAAAGCCTATAAGAAGTACAACAGTAATAACTTTTACACCTACAGTAAGAGGATCGCCTTGCTGAGGCACAGTTGTTGTGTAACCAATCAAGCCGATCATTGCAGTGGCAATGAACGCACCGAAAGAAGATATTGCCTTATCAACAAAGCTATATGTTGCTGATACAGCAGCGGGCATATATTTGCCTGTACGGTCAAACTCATAGTCAACTATATCCATACGAAGTGAATTTGTTGCCACACTTACAACCATTTTAGTTGCGTTTACCGCAAAATTTAAAAGTAAAAATACAATTGCGATTATTACACCCAAAGCTACTGATGATGCCTTCTTATTCATCAAATCGCCTATCATAGAGGCAGGTGCAAACAAAATAAATGCTGCGTAAATCATGTTAACAACAATACAAATTTTTGACCAGTCAACCATAACCTTTAAGCTGCCTTTTTTACCTGCAATTTTTGAACCAATAACTGCAAATATTATCGACGGGAGCATAGCAATGGCAGAAAGAATTGACGAAAGTGACATAGAACCTACGATTATACCGAAAAGCATTGTTGATACAACAGATGCCGAACCGATAGTTTGCGCAAGCTTGTCACTGCCGGCTGCAATAATATAGCGTTGTAATTCCTTATTACTCTTAATGAGATTAACCATATCTTTGATAGACGGTTTTTCTTCTTTTTCTTTTCCTATTTTAATGTTTTCAAAGTTTTCAGGCTTGTCAAATTTTGAAACACCTATACAAGACAGCAGATAAAATACAAACGAAACTGCAACAACTACAATGTTGAGAGTTTCAAAATATTGAGTAGACTGAATGTTGTTGAATTTTGGAAGAATAACAGACATTGAAACAACAGACATAATCATTGGAGCTAAATAGGAATATGCCGTATTCCAAACCGAAATGGTAGGTCTCTGTTTAGGATCGTTAGTTAAAACATTTGCATTGATTTGTCCTGAGATACTGCAAAATGTATAACCAATAATATAAATCACATAGCAAAGGACAAAAAATACTATTCCTAATGCACCTTCAAGATGAAGCTTTGGTCCGATATTGCACATAAGTGTAGTAGCAACTGACATAGTTGCCCATCCGATCATTGTGAAAAACCTTATTTTGCCGTGTTTACTCTTAAATCTTTCCATTACCAGTGCAATTATCGGGTCTGTGATACCATCGAATAATCTCGAAAATGTAATGATTACTCCTGTAACGGCAACAAGTATACCGAAATTTGCATTACCAATGTATGTAGCCGATGTCATTAGTACATAAAACACCATTTGACCTATACCGGTCATTGTTGTTAATGCGATTTGCCAAGTTTTCGCCCTGCTGTAAACAGGTGACGGCTTTGCGTTTTTTTCTTTCATAATTTTTACTCCTTTTCAATTTTTTAATGAAAACTTGCTTTTTGGTTGTCTTTAGTGTATCATTAAAAAAAAGAAATGAATAGAAAAATATTCTTAAGTATAGCAAAATATTATCATATTTATGTACTTTCGAGGTGTTATTATGGACTCAAGCTTGTTTGAAAGGTTGCTGCACGTACTTTTGAAAACTCCTGTATTTAAACTCGATAATAAAGACGAAAAGTTAGAACAATTTGAAAATGAGTATTGTTTTGATGAAAACATTCAGCCTATGTTTACTAAAACAATTCTTCTTAATATTATTTCTGATGTAGAAAAAAATGTCATCTACGAAATCGCAGATGACATTAATGTCTATATATCTATATTTAACTTCGAGAATGAAATATATTTAGTGGGACCTTATGTAAGGGAAGAATATTCACAACAAGATATTGATAATTTGTTGATAGAGTATCATCTTCCTTCTGCATATTCATTGTCACTAAAATTGTATCGCAACTCACTGTCTTTGATTTACCACAATCAGTTATATAATATAATTAATTCGTGTATTTACGCTTTTAACCCTTCAACTGCTGAATTTTTATATAAAAGACTTGAAAGCGACTTTTTTATTAACGACAACAATATTAAAAATATCAACTATGACGACAAAAATTACAGCAGTATTTACAGAAGATATGACAGTGAAAGAGCATTTGAACATTTGATTAGAATGGGAGATGTTGAAAATGTTATTGCTATGCAGCGAATAATGCTTGATAATGCACAAAATTCAGGCTTTTTGAAATCAAATACATCATATATAAATCCGGCTGTTAGTTTTGCCATACTTCGTACTCTTGCAAGAAAAGCAGCAGAGAGCAGCGGACTTTCTGTTGTAACTATTGATGAAATTACTCAGCGTTATGCACAGTTGGCAGATTCAGCTGTAACGATAGCCAGGCAAGAAGAGTACTCAAAGAAAATGATACTTGAATTAACAAAGGCTGTTCGTGAACATCAGTTAAAATATTCAAATTATTCTTTGCCTGTTGTGAGAACGCTTGAATACATTATTTCTCATTTAAGTGACGAGTTAAAAATAAATAATCTTGCAAAGCAGGTAGATATGTCTGTTTCAAATTTTTGCAAGTTATTTAAAAATGAAACCGGTTTAACTGTAAATGAATATATCACAACTCAAAGATGCAAAAAAGCCGCAGAATTTCTGTCTCAAACAAATTTTCCGGTACAAGAAATAGGAAGCTATGTAGGCTATGATGATAATAACTATTTTGTAAAGGTTTTCAAAAAAGTCTATAACACTACTCCTACACAATACAGAAAGAATCAAAGAAAAAAATAATGATGCATATGTTTTGTTAATGTATCATTACACGACCACTTATTGACACTTATGATTGAAAAGCGGTAGCATTACAAGTTGCTAACTGTTAATTTATTCTTTTCTATTGTTTTTGTAAAGCTTTTTTACAGGTGGTCGCCTAATATTTTTACTCACTTATCCAATTTTCTTAAAGCTTCAACTTGAAAATATCTTAGAGATACAAGCCTTCAAAAACGGCTTAAAATGAGAGCTTTTGAAATCAATTCTTACACTACTATGACGCCTATTTTGACGGCTACACAGGAGAACGAGGGTGTAGGAACAGTGAGCCAAGTGAAAATTAGGCAGAAAAATCGGACGAGAAAAGCCCTAAACATCGCTGTTTAGGGCTTGTTTAACGGCTATCGACACTGCTACGAACCAGTAGGTCGAGGGTTCGAGTCCCCCGCAGCGTGCCAATAAACCGATATAGACTTTTGTCTGTATCGGTTTATTTTTATGTTGTGGAGAGTGCGAGAACCCTCTATTCATCGCGCAAACAGGTGCAAAACCATTACAAAAACTGACGCACTACCGTACGGCAGTTTTTGAAAGGAGAAACAATTGAAGTGATTATTAACAAATGCTTGCATTTGTTTCAATCACGGAAATTGTTTGGACGCCCCCCGCAGCGTGCCACTATAAATGTATATAATCTGCAAATATTCTTGTTAAGATTTACAACACAATTTCGCTTGAATCTGTGTAAATGACGCCTAAATGACTCCCACTGAAAAAGTTTGAAAAGAATTTGGCTCAAGGATTTTGCTCCTTGAGCCTTTTGCTATGCCGAGAAATGTATGAGCTTGTTCTTTCGCTTGTTCTCGGTTTCTGTGATTAGGCTTTGCATTGCATTTGCCACCGTCTGTTGCATATTGTCGGTTACATGCATATATGTGTTCATCGTGAATCCTGCATCTGTGTGGCCAAGCATATGAGATACTGTTTTGATGTCCATACCTTGTTCAAGGGACAGTGTTGCGAAGCTGTGTCGCAAATCGTGGAAGCGTATTTGCGGAACTCCTGCTCGCTTTTGCATTCTGTGTAGTTTACGGGTTACCGATGACGGATCACGAAGCTCTCCTGTTATGGGCGACGGAAATATCAGCTTTGTGTCAAGCCGTTGTCTGCTTTGTTGTTGATATTGTTTCAGCCTTTGTTGTTTGTGGCTGGGTGGTTGTTGTGGTTACTACCTCAGTTGTGGTTGTGGTAGTTGTCATTGTAGCTGCAATTGTTGTTGATGGTTTTGTTGTAGTTGTAACCTCAACCGTTTCCTGACTGCATCCTACCAATGTCATTAGCACTATAATGCTTACCATTATTAATATTTTCTTTTTCATATTCAGCCTCCTATTCTGTTAATAAATCCATTGCCAACCTAAAGCCAATTTCAAATGCTTGAACCTCAATCAACGAAGCATATTCAACCGAGCATTCAACATATTTGTTAAATGAATCAAGCTCATTAGTCCTGAGGGAAGAAGATAATTGTTCTTGGTGTCTTGCCATCAGCTCAACTAACCTTTTCTCCTCATCTGTAATGACCTTGTCCTCGTTTGGCTTTATATTTCCAAACCACAGCTCTTGAATTGTTGACATAATAAATCAACTCCTTTGCAAGTAACACACATTACCACAAAGGAGTTTGAATATCCAGACCAAATATTTAATTTTTTAATGCCAAAGCTGGCACATAACTAAAATATCATGACAACTATTGTTTCTTTTTTGTAATCAATTATATTGATTATCCCCATTACTTCAAATGCTATTGCATGAATAAGTGTTATAACCCATCGTGCCATATCTTCGCCTGCTTGCTTTAATACAAAGAACGAAATAATAGCTGATAATCCAATAATCACTTGAATAATAGAGGATATTAAATACCATTTTGATTTCATTTTATACCTTTTTATGTCACCACTTATCAAGAAGGACATTGAAGCGTTGAAGGCAGTAGTAAAATAAAAATTCCAGTTTTTTCAAATCATTACACATATTAACGTGCTAAAGTTATGGGCGCAATTTATGACTCAGGGGACAAAAATAGCAAAAATTGATTGACAAAGAGATGTAGATAGTATATAATCCTTATTAGGAATTGTTATTGATAAGGACACGCTATGGAAAAAAGAAACACTATACAAAAGGAATTAGTGCTTAACGCTGTAACTAAGATGCATCAACACGTTACTGCAGATGAGGTGTACGATTATATAAAGAAAGATTATCCATCTATTGGAAAAGGAACGGTGTATAGGAATCTCAGTATTTTGGCCGATGAAGCTAAAATAAGAAAAGTCGAAATACCCAATGGAGCGGATTGTTTTGATTTTACGCTGAAGAAACATTATCATATAAAATGCATAATATGTGACAAAGTGTTTGATGTTGACATGGATGAGATAAAAAAAATGGATTCTTTTATACGTGACAAGCATGGTATAAAATTCCTTGATTATGATATTTTGTTTAAGGGAATCTGCAAAGACTGTCAGAACAGAGAAAAGGAGTAGTGAAAGTAATGGATAAGAAAGCAATGTATAAACTAAGCTATGGTCTATTTGTGTTAACTGCAAAAGAAGGCGACAAGGACAATGGTTGCATTATCAACACTGCCATACAGGCAGCTTCAACACCGAATCAAATGAGTATTTGTGTTAATAAGGCGAATTATACGCATGATATGATTATGAGAACAGGCCTTTTTAATGTATCGATATTAAGCCAGCAGGTTAAATTTGATCTGTTCAAAAGATTTGGCTTTCAAAGCGGAAAAGACGTTAATAAGTTTGCGGATTTTAAGCTGTGTAAACGTGGTGAAAATGGTTTGCTATATGTTACAGACGGAACGAATGCGTATATTTCAGTTAAGGTAGATAAGGTTGAAGATTTAGGTTCTCATACAATGTTTATAGGTGAGGTAACAGATATGGAGGTATTAAGTGATTATCCTTCAGTGACTTATGAGTATTATATGAATAACATTAAACCTAAGCCTCAAGAGGTAGGAAAGACAGACGATGGACAAACGATATGGCGTTGTACCATTTGCGGCTATGAGTATGTTGGCGAGGAGCTTCCGGAGGATTTCATTTGTCCTTTGTGTAAGCATCCGGCATCAGATTTTGAAAAAGTAATTAAAAGTAAAGGAGATAATACAATGGCAACAAATAAGTATGCAGGAACAAAAACAGAAAAGAATCTTTGGGAGGCATTTGCAGGCGAGTCTCAGGCTAGGAATAAGTACACGTATTTTGCATCGGTAGCAAAGAAAGCCGGATATGAGCAGATTGCTGCATTATTCCTTCAGACTGCAGATAATGAAAAAGAACATGCAAAACTTTGGTTCAAAGCACTTGGAGAACTGGATGATACTCCGGCAAATCTTCTTCATGCAGCGGAAGGTGAGAATGCAGAATGGACAGACATGTATGAGCGAATGGCTAAGGAAGCTGAAGAAGAAGGCTTTCCGGAGCTCGCAGCACAATTTAGAGGTGTTGGAGCAATTGAAAAGATGCATGAGGAAAGATATCGTGCATTGCTTAAGAATGTAGAAGCAATGGAGGTATTTAAGAAAAGTGGAGTAACCATGTGGGAATGTCGCAACTGTGGACATGTGGTAGTTGGTATTGAAGCACCAGAGGTGTGTCCGGTATGTAATCATCCGCAGGCTTATTTTGAAGTGAGAAAAGAAAATTATTAAAATAATAAGGAGAAAACGAAAATAGAGAAATGGGTATGCCTGGTATGAGGATATGTACATGAAGGAGCTGAACCGCCAGCTGAATGTCCTACATGCCATGTTAGCGGAGCGAAGTTTACAAAGGTTGAAGGCGAGTTGATTGTATATTTGGAGCAAGACCTCTATTAACTAAATAATCAGCAATTTTTTCTATATTATCATTTTTACAAATATCAAATACTATTGGTAAGAAATTAGAATGAATTGAAGAATGGCTACTGTTTTCGCTATCAACATATAATTTTGTTTTCGCTGTTAAAAAACCAAAAGAAGATTTTGGAAAAGATAATTCAAAAGTTAATAATGATTAGAAAAAGCCTATATGTTCAAATGAGCATATAGGCTTTTCTTTATGAATAATCAAATACTAAACTTGTCGCAATACCAAAATAATGTAACGACCTATGTTTAATAGGAAAGCACTTATATCTATGAAGTGCTTAATATTTGTATCATTTTATAGTGCAAGCTGTGTATTGCTTCCCAATAAAGATAGCTTGTTTGCGAGAGCAAGGAATATTCGCATAAGATGAAACAAAAAAGAGTGACATATAGCCACTCTTTAATCATTTGTTTATTAACCGAAATATCTTTGAAGAAGACCAGCAAATGCCTTGCCGTGTCTAGCCTCATCTCTCGCCATTTCGTGAACTGTATCGTGAATAGCGTCAAGACCTTGCTCCTTAGCCTTCTTTGCAAGCTCAAACTTGCCGAGTGTTGCACCGTTTTCAGCAGCAACTCTCATTTCAAGATTCTTCTTTGTTGAATCTGTGATTACCTCACCAAGAAGCTCTGCAAACTTTGCAGCGTGCTCTGCTTCTTCATAAGCAGCCTTTTCCCAATATAAACCGATTTCTGGATAACCTTCTCTGTGAGCTACTCTTGCCATTGCGAGATACATTCCAACCTCTGAACATTCGCCATTAAAGTTATCTCTAAGACCTTGAAGAATTTCAGGATCAACACCTTGTGCTACGCCAACAATATGTTCTGCTGCCCAAGACATTTCTGCATTATCCTCTCTAACAGCCATCTTTGCCTTACAAATTGGGCAAACATCAATTGGCTCGTCGCTTTCGTATCCACATACTGGACAATAATACTTTTTTTGCATAATAAAATCTCCTTAAAAATTATTTACATTCAGGGCATATGCCTCTGTAATATACATCTTTTTTGTCTACATCAAAACTAGAATTAATATTTGCTATAATACTTTGAACATCAAAATCATATATTTTGTTGCATTTTTTACATATAAAATGACCGTGAAGGCCTGTAAAAGCATCATATCGAACTCTGTTTTCATCAATATTAATCTTAATTATCAATCCTTTATTTTCTAATGCTTGAAGTGCATTATATACTGTTGTTTTCGAAAAAGAAGGACGAATTTGAACAACGCTTTTATAGATTTCTTCAGCATCTGGATGTGTTCTGTTTTCGCATAAGTATTTATATATCGCTATTCGCTGAGGTGTTGCTCTAAATTTGTTTTCTTTAAATAATTTAGTTATTTCAAATTCGTTCATGCTTTCACCTTTGTAATAAAACTTACATTGTATTGATTACAATGTAGATTATAGCAATTTCATTTCACAATGTCAACAAATAATTATTCGTAAATATTAACCCTTGTATGTAAGAAAGCACCTCAAATTGAGGCGCTTTATAACTTTTTAAGGTTGATTAAATATTCTAATCATTATCTATCATCATATTTATAATTTCAATATCTGTTTCTCTCATACCGTCATGTGCAATACGACTAACAGCATTAATTGTGTTTTCTACGCCCTTTACAACAATTCCATGCATTATAATTTGATTGTGCCATTATTCATCAACTCTATCATGGATTTTATTGTACCTTCAAAAATTTTTTGTTTGGAAAAATGTTTATTTATATCATTTGGATTACATATATACCATGAATTCTTTTTGATAAGATCAGTATGCTTTCTTATTGTTCTAAGCACAAAGCCTGTACATGTAAATCTCTTTTTTGAAGCTATTGCTATGCGAAGGTATAGTAGCATTAATCCTATATAGCTATACTTATATTCATGTTTATTCTCTACAAAATGCTTAATTTCCTTTTCTATATTATCCAGCTCCTTTTGATCAACAGGTAGCCTAAACAATACACATGGAATATCCTTACCCCTAAATGTGGGGTGTTCTATCAGCACTTCCTCTCTGAATCCATGCTTGCCCACAAAGCTATAAAAGGTAGGCATCAACGAATCTGTAGATATGGATACATGAGAGTAATCCCAAAAGCCCAATTTTTTTATAGTTTGAGAAACGAAATCAGGATAGTCAGTCATTATTATATAAATACTTCTATTATATTTCATACTTTAATTCAAATCTAATGTTATATCACGCAAGCTTTACAAAACACTAATGATTTCTATGATATGATGTTGTCTTATTCATCACTTGTTGGAATAGTATCAGCTGTTCCGTATAATTTAATATCCTTCCTTGCCTTGTCCTCTTGTGGCTTGTTCATAATCATTTCAACAATTTCTGCATATTTTGTTGATTTCAAATTAGGGTATTTTGCTCGCACTCGTTTAACCAAACGATTTTCATTTTTTAGCCAGTTTAAAGCATCGGCAACCTTTTCGTTTTCCTCGATTTGAGTTATTTTTTTCATTTATCCTCTCTTCTACATAATCAAGGCTTGACTGTGATTTTGTTATAGCTGCATTTTGAATAAACTTAACAGTAGATATAACGCTCTTTAAATCGATAATTGTTGCAGTTACATCAATAATAACCAAGGAATACAAAACAAAGCAAATAGAATAAAGAACATTGTTGCTCATTAAATCAATCAATTTATAAACCAAAGGCTGTAAAACCTTGATAATTAAAACAACACCTAAACCAAATTGAACTAAGCCATTGAGATAAACTCTTCCCTTAATATTAAATCTTCTATTTGAATAATCCCACCACATTGCGTTAAAAAGCTTTTCCATTGCGAAATGAGTTAGATATTCTATCGTGCCACATAGAAGCAAGCCAATTATAAATAGTAAGAAAACATTTGTTATTCTGCCATATAAAATTGCTATGCAAATTATTGCCCCGGTTCCATAAATTGGGCAGAGTGGTCCGAACAAAAAGCCTCGCTTTACAACCTTTTTATCACGAAAAACGAACAAAAGGGTTTCCATTATCCAACCACCAACAGAATAAAGCATAAAAATGAAAAAATATTCTGCAACTAATCTCATTATTTTTCAGTCCTTTTCAAAATCTCATTGTAAATAGGCTTGAACGAAACAGAAGAAGTGAAAATATCCATATTAGCACAATGCTTGTCGCAAAATGTCAAGATGAAGCCATCAAGCGATTTTGGTGGTGCAAGGTGTAGTGGCCACATATGGGAAAGCATCATATCCTTTTGCTTTTCGCTTAAAGGCTCAACAAATTTTTCTGCATTAACAACAGCCATTTTAGGATGATACCATGCATGCAGTTCTTCGTGCTTTTCTGTGTGCCAATCATATAGATACAAATCGTGCATCATAGCAGCTCTTGTTAGCTCTCTGGAGTCAATACCAAGTTTTTTTGCAATCTTATGGCAAGAATAGGCAACATACACCGAATGAAAATGAGTCGATATTGTTTTGTGGTGTGGATATTTTTTCATTTGCTGGATGGTTTCATTATTCATAAGGTCGTCAACCTCTGAACAAAATGATGCTATCCATTTTTCTTCCTTGTTAATATTCATATTGGTATTATAGCAGGAATAGTTTTTTTAGACAACGGTATTAGAAAAAGTTTTCAAACTATTTATAATATAACTATAACATTATAAAAAAAGAGACAGGCAATATGAAGCAACAACTTTCAATTGTCATTAATGGTCTTGCAGACAGCTATTATAATGAGTGTGGGCTTTGCCCACCCTTAATGTTTGCAACGCAAACGCTTCATTTGTGCGTAGCACAAGCTTCATACAAAGTGCTTCGTGTTGCATAGCAACGCTTCATTTCATCTTGTCGCGATACCAAAAATATCTGCAAAGGTGCATTAAACACAAAATCCGATACCTTTTTACAAAGGTATCGGATGAGTGACGTTTTCAGTCGATAGTTGTTATCAACTGCTTTTCTTTTTAACCTTATTAAGCCTTTTGTTGATTGCTAAAATTTGTTCCTTAGTAAACTTGTTTCCAAGCATTGATAATCCTCTTTTAACAGTAAAGCCCTTTGCCATATCAATCATAGCCTTGTTTGGCTTAAAGCCAGCAATATCCGTACCCTTGTCCTTACCATCACCCTTCAGTGTTTTCAGCACCATAGGAATGCAGGATACCAATACAAGCTTGCCACCAAGGGTATCCAAAATATCTCCAAAGGTGTCGTTGACCGAGAAATAACCAGTTGGTGTATCAATCTCAAACCAATTGATAACGCCACCCTCTTCCTTCATAATATAATCAGTATTTGGCTCAGATACCTTATTGATTTTTGCAGTATCAACTAAATCACCAGCAGTAGCTTTTAACTCAGTTTCACCCTCATTCTTAACCTCAAAATAGAAGAATGGATGCTTACCCTTTGTCTGCTTGCCAACACTTTCGCCATTTGCAAACAGCTCTACCTCGTCTTGATTTGAATAAATGGTAACCTTTGTGACATCCTCAACTCTATCAACATATCGCTTAGAGCAAATATGAAGTACAGGCTCGCCGCTTAGCCAAGCCTTATATGCATAAAAGCTGTCCTTTTTATACTTTCTATCAAAGGTTACAAGACCCTTGTGATTCATACCATTTTCGCCACCCTCTGCTCTCGCATCAGCAGCAAAATCAAACATATTCCAAACATGAGTTGCCCAAAGGTAATCTCTGTCCATAATTTGCTTGATTAATTCTTCGTGGTAATATGCTTGATATTCCTCAGTGTAGTCGCCTTGCTCTGGGTTTGAGGTGTGCCAGTTAAGAGCCTCGCAACCGTATTCGCTTAAGCCAATTGGAATGCTCGGATATTTCTTGTGGAACTCATTAAACCAAGGTCCGTTCATATCAGTATTGCCACCATACCAGCCGAAATAATGGTTGTATGAAATAACATCTGGTATTCTTAAATATTCTGCATCTGTTGGGCACATTGAAACGGCAGCAAGAGTTGTTTTTCTAGTTTTATCAAGCGTCTTAACCAATTCATTTAGACTCTTGTGGTTTTCAATAAGCTTTGGATTTTCAGCTCCACCCATTGTAATCTCGTTTGATAAACCCCAAACAACGATGCAAGGGTGGTTATAATTTTGCTCAATTAGCTCTCGCATTTGAGAATAGGTGTTTTCTTCTCCGTTGTCCATATGCTTTGAGATATATGGAATTTCTGCCCAAACAACCATACCTAGCTCATCGCACAAATCATAAAAATCTTGGCTGTGCTGATAGTGTGCAAGGCGAATTGTGTTTGCTCCCATTTCACAAATCAAATCCATATCCTCTTTATGATGCTCATAGGTTAAAGCGTTTCCAATTTGTGGTCTGTCCTGATGACGAGAAACACCTCTTAAGGCATAAGGTTTGCCATTCAAGAAGAAGCCCTTATCTGCTGTAATCTCAAATGAACGAATGCCAAAGCGAGCTGAAAGCTCGTCAACTTCCTTGCCGTCAACAATAAGATATGCCTTTGCGGTGTAAAGATGTGGGTCAAGCCTTCCGTTCCACAAATGTGGATTTTCAATAGTTACCTTGCTATCGCTACCTCTATAAATAACCTTGCTATTATCAATGATTTCGTATTCAACAATGCTTTCTTCATTGGTAATAGTTTCAAAGCTTACTTCGGCATTAGCATCTTTAACAATTGAAGTAATATGAAAAAATCATCCATAAAATGATTTTTAGGAACAGAAATCAACTCAACATCACGATAAATTCCACCATAGAATGTGAAGTCTGCCTGTTGAGGATAAACTCTATCATTAGGTGAATTATCAACCTCAACGGTTAACTCGCCCTGCTTCGCAGGAAGCTCAAGAGTAAAGGCAGAATATCCACCGTCGTGCTTACCTATTTGCTTACCGTTAAAGAAAACCTCGCAGGAAGAATTAACGGCATAAAACTTAACAAAAAGCTCGTCGCCTTTCATATCACTCGCATCAATAGTCTTTTTATAATAGCACTTGCCACGATAGTAGTCGTTGCCACCATCTTGACCGTCAGCTCCATTCCAAGTGTGTGGAAGATTTATTTCAACCCAATTTGAATTATCCTTGCTAAATTGCCAATTTTCATTAATATTTTTAATTTCTCTCATTTATTTATCCTCCGAATGAAGCTCCTTTAGCTTTTCAACATTTGTCTCAACCTGCTTTTTATTAAGTGGATACCAAAACCAAAGTATTAAGCCAAGTGCTATAAATCCGATAGCAGGAACAAGGGTAGTTATGTTGAAAATTCCATTGACAACATCTGTATCAAACTGTGTCTTTTGGCTATAGCCAACCATATCAAGAAGGACACCAGATAGCCCTGCTGAAACAGCTTGACCAAGTTTTCTCGCAAAGGAATAAAGAGCATATACGGAACCGTCCTCACGAATTCCGTTTTTGATTTCTGCATAATCTATAACATCAGTTATCATTGCCCAACCAAGCATTTGATACATTCCAAGACCAAGCCAAGCGAAGCTTTGAAGCACAACGAAAACCCAAACATTGCTTGGTCGAATGAAGAAAGCAAGAAGAGAAATTGCACCACCGATAATAGTAGATACTGCACCTATTTCAGCCTTACCATATTTCTTTGCCAAAGGCTTAACAACAAGTGCTGCACCAAACATTGTTACTACCATTACTCCCATACCTGCAGTAATAGCGGTCGCATTTTTATAATAGTTAGGGAAAACATAGTTGCTCATTGATTGAAGAGTAAGCTGTGCCAACAGCATAACGATAGAGGCAACGATTATCGAAATCAACGCTCTATTTTTAACAGCGTTTTTAAGCATAACGCCAATATTGTTATTCATCATTGCATCCGATGACGCTTCAACACGAACACGCTCTGTTACCATTGAATAGCAAAGAAGATAGCATATTATTGCACCAACAGAGCATAAGCCTGCAACAAGAGTAAACCTTGAGCCTATCATCATCGATGTTTTCTTATCGTAAATATACATTGGCAAGCCGGCAGTAATTATAGCACCTGCCAAAGCACCACCAATTGTTCTAAAGGTTGAAAGTGACTGCCTGTCACTAGGCTCGGCAGAAATAGCAGACGCCATTGATCCATAAGGAATATTTACCGAGGTGTAGAAAACAGATCCCCATAGAATATATGTTATAACAAGATATGCAATCTTAAAGGTCATACTCATATTAGCAAGTGAGCTTTGATACATTAAAAACGACATCAATGCAACCGGACCACACATTTTCAAAATCCAAGGTTTGAACTTACCATTTTTGGTTGTCTTGCTTCTATCGCAGATTCTTCCCATACCAACATCAGTAAAGGCATCAACAAAGCGAGCAACCATCATTACGATTCCAACAACGCTTCCCTTAACGCCCATAATATCCGTATAGAGTTTTAGAAGGAAGCTGGATGACAATAGAAATGTAAAGTCATTTCCAAAATCTCCAAACATATATCCTAGCTTGTCCTTAATTCCAAAAGGCTTTGTATTGTTCATATATATCACCCCTTATATTAAGTGTTGAATTTTTGCAATAATATTTTAATGTAAAAATTTGTATCATCAGTAAACATCAAAGGAAGCATAAAGGCCTCTCTGCCTCAATGTCTATTTTTGGCTTTTGTTATAGACATTATGTTAGGCTTGTGATACTATAAAGTTGACAAATTTATGTGTAGGACAATATTATGAAGAAGAAAAGATTTGAATGTAAAAGAGATGATTTAACAATTCGTGGCACAATGCGAAAGGCAAAAAATGGCAGGCTGCCTGCGGTTATTCTTTCGCATGGGTTTATGGCAAACGAAATCACCTGCTTTACTTACGCAAAAGTGCTTGCTAAATTGGGATACATAACCTTTACCTTTGACTTTTGCGGTGGAGGGTTAGCAAGTCGTAGCGATGGAAAAAGCGAAAATATGTCTGTACTAACGGAAATGGCAGATTTAGAAAGCGTTTTGGCTTATGTGAAATCTCGTGACGATGTTGATGCTGATAGCATCTCTCTTTTAGGCTGTAGCCAAGGCGGTTTTGTGTCTGCCCTTGTGGCTAAAACACACCCTGAAATCAAAAATTTGATTTTGTTCTACCCTGCCCTTTGCATTCCAGATGATGCCAAGGCAGGCAAAATGCTAGGTTTCAGCTTTGACACCAGCAATATACCTGAAATCGTCTCAAAGCTGCCAATGAAAATAGGCAGAGGCTACGTAGAAGCGGTTATTAATTGGGACTACAAGGAAATAATTAAAGGTTACAAGGGCAAAACAATTCTAATCAACGGAACAGCCGACAGTATAGTTAACATCAGCTATGCTCGCAATACCAAGGATTGCTTCCCTAATTGTAAATACTACGAAATTGAGGGCGGTGGACACATGTTCCACGGCAAGCACGACCGTCAAGCAATAAAGATATTAAAAGATGAAATGAATTGAAGTTGTTAAAAAAGGATGCCTTACGGTTTGATTTTTGTAAGAAATAACACTTATGAAATATAAAAATGCATATATGCATAAATTTTGCATATATGCAATATTTTTTTGACACGATATCAATACAAAAGTTGTCGTGATCTATGAGTACTTTGCATATATTATTATAACTTGACATTATCACGGAGTTCCGTAATAATTTGCACGACTGATTTTTTGAAGACTTTTATATTCTTTTTGTCAATTTGTTTTACTGGGGCTGGTAAAAATTCTATGTTTGGGCTTATAGGTTCCTGACCACAATTTTGACCACTTCAGAAAAAACGAGGAAAAGTAAAGAGTGCGCCAGACTAATTTTTGGTGCAAAAATTGGATGACAAACGCCCTATTTATCGCTGTTTTCAGGGTATTTCGCCCTCGGTAATACTACTACGAACCAGTAGGTCGGGGGTTCGAGTCCCTTCCGGCGTACCAAAAAACCCAAAGCGGATTTATCTGCTTTGGGTTTTTATTATTTTAAAAAAGTGTGCATAAATACTATACTTAAAATGTTCTTCCAATAACAATAAAAGGTTTTGATATACAAACCGCTGTTTATTTTTAATTTGTTTTTCCATTTATTACGTTAGTAAAAACGCCGCAAATTAAATTTGCCCTGTCAAAACATATTACAACTTCAAAAATTTTATTTACCTTTAAACGATATTTTTACAATTTGCATTTTAAGGGCATTATCGCCAAGTTTTGCAAGAAAACGGAAAAAGCCGTTAACAGACGCATCTTTTAAATCTTGATAACCAAGCATATAGCCACGGCTTGATACCTCAATATTTTCATCCCAAGGGGATAATTCCGCTTTTGCATTTGAAACGGCAAAATAAGCGCCCACATCTTTTATTTTTGCAGTTTTAAGCCATGTTTTTGCAATCATTTTTACCGCTGTTCGATTTGCTCCGTCAAAAACAAGCACGCTGTTTGGGAAAGCGTTTGCCATATTTTTTACAAGAGTTTTAACCTCTTCATTTAAAAAATAATAAAACACACCCGAAGCAAAAAACACGGCGCCTTTTGATGCGTCAATTTTGTTAAACCATTGGGTATCGTTAAGATTACAGGCTATATTTTCCTCACGTTCCCCGGCAGGAAGCAATTCATTTCGCATTTTAATAACATCCGGAAAATCCAAGTTATAAATTTTACAGCTACCGTTATCACAATTTCTGCCGGTGCTGTCAAGTCCGCAACCAAGATTAACAACCGCAGCATTAGGGTGTTTTTTCAAATAATCACCCACTTCAAAAGCAAGGTCGCTTTGCCTTGCAGCAACCTCTTTTTTCTCGCCTATCTTTTTAGCTACAAGCGCATTGCCGCCTGTGCCAAACATCATTCCCAATGCAGAAGACAAATAAATAAGCGGCATAACTATATTTATAGCGGAAAGTGCGTCGGTATTTACCCACCTTGCAACAAATATGCCGTCTACAGTTGTATAAAGACTTGAAAATATGCTTGAAAAAATTGTTGGCAATGCAAATGCAATAAGCCAAGGAAATGTAATTTTATGTTCTAATCTTAATTCTTTTTTCAAATAAAACTCCTTAAATATTAATGTTAAAATTATTTTTTACAATTATCGGCTTTTATTTTTTGCAACAAACCGTCGGCAAATTCCGTTTGCACAAAAACAGCGGTATTAAACTTATCATCGGCAATACCAGATATAATATCTTCCTCCCATTTAAACAACGGAAAAATTAAGTTTTCGGCAAAGATTTTGCCCGTTTTTGTTAAAGAAATAATTTTTTCCCTTTTATTTAAAGGATTTACCTTCATTTCTATTCTGTTTTCCTTTAACTGTTTTTTTATAATACTGTTTATTGATGTTTTTGGGGCCTCAAGCTGCCTGCACAAATCTTTTTGTGTTATATCGGTACAGCCGTTTTCCAGCATTACATAATAAATTTCCATTTCATAAAGTGTAAGTCCGCAATTTGCGGCATAAGCCTCATATGCCCTGTTAACTTTTCCAACCGCATCGTATATTTGCTTAACCTTTTCTCTGCTCATTGTTTATACTCCGAATTATACATTTTCACACCGCTGTATTATAGTACGAAATCGTACTGTTGTCAATATTGTCCATAAAATAAATCGCTATTGAATTTAGCAAAAATTTTCAATATAATTGAAATGAAGTATGATTTAGTTAAGGAGTTCATTATGAGCAAAGTTATTGTGCCGGAAAACTGCTTTTTTCAAGGCTGTTATAACCCTGAATTTGAAACGGAAATTGAAAAATGCAAAAACAAATGCTATGAATACAACAAATTAAATCCAAACGACAGAAAAGCGCAAACAAAAATACTTAAAACGCTTCTTGGCAAAATGGGAAAAGAAGTTATAATTACTCCCCCGTTTTGGTGCGATTACGGCTACCATATTGAAGTGGGTGATTATTTTTATTCAAACCACAATATGATTATTACCGACGGCGCCACGGTAAAATTCGGCAACAATGTGTTTGTTGCCCCAAACGTTTGCATTACAACCGCCGAACATGCCATTGACCCAAACATGAGAAAAGCAGGCATAGAAATTGCAAAATCCGTTACCGTGGGCAACAATGTGTGGATAGGTGCAGGCTCAACAATTCTTGCAGGCGCAAAAATAGGCGATAATTCCGTTATAGGTGCCGGCAGCGTTGTTAAAGGTGAAATACCGGCAAACACGGTTGCCGTAGGCGTTCCATGCAAACCGATAAGAAAAATAACCGAGGCAGACAGGCAAACTTATCCTCTGCATGATTCTTTAAAACAAAAAAAATTTTTAAACGGCAAATTCACATAAACACAATAATTAAAACAAAGGGGTAATCTTATGAAAATTACGGTTATAGGCGGTGGCGGAGTTCGCTCAATGTTTCTTGCAAAAAGCATTGCACAAAAGGCTGAAAAACTGCATATTGACGAGCTTTGCTTTATGGACAACAACGGGGAAAAATTAAGAATTTACGGCGGCATGGCAAGCCATGTTGCAAAACTTCTTTGCCCAAAAATGAAATTTACGCTTACAACAGACGGAATTAAAGCGGTAACAGACGCCGATTATGTTATAACCACAATTCGTGTGGGCGAGGACGATATGCGAGCAAAAGACGAAAGAATTGCTTTAAATCACGGCGTTTTAGGTCAGGAAACAACAGGTGCGGCTGGGCTTTCCTTTGCTATGCGCAGTGTGCCTGCACTTGCCGAATACTGTGAGCTTATTAAAAAATATTCAAAGCCGCAGGTTAAAGTATTTAACTTTACCAACCCTGCAGGAGTTGTAAGCCAAACCCTTAGAGATATGGGGTATGATTTTACATACGGAATTTGCGACGCCCCGTCAGGTATGTTGCGCACATTTGCCCTTATGTACGGCGAAAATCCAAATAACATTGTGGGTGAATGTTACGGTCTTAACCACCTTTCATATTTTAAAAGCATAAAGTTAAACGGCAAAGAAATTATGCCGGAACTTATTGAAAATGACGAAGCATACAAACAAAGCGACATGCGCTATTTTGAAAAGGATTTACTTAAAGACAGAGGTTGCATTTTAAACGAATACCTTTACTATTTTTACTACCGTGAAAAAGCGGTTGAAAATATATTAAAAGCCAAGCAAACCCGTGGCGAACAAATTAGAGATATTAATAAATCCATGACAGCCAAACTTTCCCAAATGGATATTGAAAACGATTTTGAAAACTGCCTTAAAGTTTTCAGCAAATGGTACGGCATGCGAGAGGGCAGTTATATGGCAAGCGAAACCGGCGAAAAACGCACCCAGCCTTGGCACTTTAACATTTATGAAGAAGATGACGGCGGCTATGCAGGCGTTGCCCTTAAATTTATAGAAACCGCTCAAAGCGGCACAACCGGCACAATGATTATGTGCATTCCAAACGAAGGCTCCATTAACGGTTTAAAAGATGACGATGTGGTTGAAATTACCTGCGATGTAAATGCAAACGGTTGCACACCTCATCACATCGGCAAGGTTGACGAACAAAACCTTGAGCTTATTCGCAGAGTTAAAAATTACGAAAGGCTTGCTTCAAAAGCAATAAGAGAGCGCAGCAAAAGTGCAGCTGTTCAGGCACTTACACTGCATCCCCTTGTTAACAGCTATTCAATAGCAGTAAAACTTGTTGACGAATATATTGAGCATAACAAAGAATATTGCAGCGGCTGGAAATAAATCAATAAAAAATTACATTAATTAAACCGATAAGAGGAACATCATATGTTTTACAATCAAAAAGTAGATTTTCATTCTCATTACCTTTCACCCACTTATTATGAATATTTAGATAAATACGAGGGTGCTACGCCGGACGATTTTCCCACGCCGAAATGGAGTGAAAAAAGTCACATTGAACTTATGGATAAACTGGGCATAGCCTTTGCTTTTATAAGCGTTTCTTCACCTAACCTTTCAAAGGCAGATAAAGAAACGGAAATTAAAATGGTTCATAAAATTAATGAAGAGGGCGCAGAAACAGTTAAACACAACCCGAACAGATTGGGGCTTTTTGCAAGTCTTCCTTTGCCCCATACGGATGACGCCGTAAACGAGGCAAAATTTGCAATTAACGAACTGAAGGCAGACGGTTTTGGTCTTTCCACAAACTACGCCGGCGTTTACCTTGGTGACGCAAGATACGATAAATTAATGGAATATTTTGATTCCATAGGCGCAGTAGTTGCCGTTCACCCTGTTAAACCTGCTGCATTGCCAAAAGGTATGAACAGCGAATTGCCGATTCCTGCAATGGAATTTTTATGGACACAACAAGAACATTTACTCATATGGTTATGCACAACATTTTTGGCAGATACCCCAACATTAAGTGGATTTTTCCGCACGCAGGCGCATTTTTATCTGTTCTTTCAGACAGAATAAGCGGTTTTGCAATGCAATTCAGAGGCAACATGAAAACCCCTGTTCCCCTTGATTTTAAAACAGACATGAAGCATGTATATTTTGATGTTGCCGGTTTTCCTGTTAACAAGCAACTGCACGACCTGCTTCTTGATGTTAGTGTTGACAATTTACTTTACGGTTCCGACATGCCATACACGCCTAATATTGCGTGCATTGCCCAAACAGGCGGACTTGAAGCTGTTTCCGGCATGAGCCAAAACGAAAAAAACAATATATTTACATATAATGCAATAAAACTTGTGCCAAGACTGGGAAACATTCTTAATGTTTCCGTAAACGGTAAAACCGTTTGTTACAAAGACACTCCCCTTACATTTAAAGAAAAAACAAGCCGAAACGTTAGAAAAACAATTTCAAAATTATACAGCATTGTTTTTAAGTAAAAAAATCCCACGGTTCATTATGAATCGTGGGGTTTTGATTTATATGCAATTATTTTTTCTCATCAAGGAGCATAACGCCCTGAGGTGGATTTTGGTTAATTGCACCTACAATCGGATGCGGAACATACGGCTCTTCGAGATATGCAATATCTTCGTCGCTGAGTTTTACATCAAATGCACCGACTGCGTCATCAAAATATTTTGCCTTAGTTGCACCGATAATAGGCGAAGCCACACCCTTTGCCCAATGCCAAGCGATTGCAATTTGTGACATTGTGCAATTATGTTTTTGCGAAAGCTCGTTGACACGGTTAACTATTTCCATATCATATTTTTCCATACGGTCATATTTACCCTTTGCAACTCTGTCGGTTTGACTGCGCTTTGAAGTGCTTTCCCAAGTAGGTCGTGCAAGATGACCTGCTGCAAGTGAACTGTACGGCATAAGTGAAACACCCATTTGCTTGCAAATAGGAATAAGTTCGTGCTCGTCCTCACGGTAAAGCAAATTATAATGATTTTCCATTGCGGAAAACGGAGTCAAATTATTATCCCTTGCGCACAGCTGCATATTATAAAACTGATAGCCGTACATAGCCGAAGCACCCAGCGCACGAACCTTACCTGCTTTAACCAAATCGTTAAGTGCACTCATAGTTTCTTCAATGGGCGTTTCGTAGTCAAAACGGTGAATGATATACAAATCGAGATAATCTGTACCGAGCCTTTTAAGAGTGCCGTCAATTTCACGCTCAATAGCTTTTCTTGAAAGCCTGCCCTCATTAAAATAAACTTTTGATGCTATAACAACCTTATCACGGCTGATGTTATTTTTAATAGCTTTGCCGAGATATTCTTCGCTCGTACCTGCCGAATAACCGTTTGCCGTGTCAAAAAAGTTTATGCCGAGGTCAAGTGCGTGCTTGACCACCGCATCGCTGTCCTTTTCGTCAAGCGTCCAATCGTGCATAGTGCCTGCCTTGCCAAAACTCATACAACCTACGCATAATTTTGATATTTCTATATCTGTTTTTCCCAATTTTGTGTATTCCATAAAAACAAACCCTTTCACAGAAAATTTTTAAAATAATTTGCAAGATTTTAAAGAATTCACGCACCAAACCTTGCCTTGACTTTACATATGCCGCTTTTTATAATTAAATTATATCACACAAGGCAAGAAAATCAAAACAGGCTGAATTTTAACGCATATTACAGGGGTAAAAATTATGCTTAAACCGTCATTAATTGCAAAAACAAATCCAAAAGCAAACGAAAATCAAATTTTTAAAGGCTACGGCATAAGAATTACATACATTACATCTCGCCTTATTCGTGTTGAAAAGGAAAACAACTGCACGGATTTGGCAAGTTTTGCCGTTTGGAACAGAAATTTCAAAAGCGGTATGCTGAATGTTACAAAACAGGGCAAAAAAATAATTGCCGAAACAGAAGACTGCATTTTTACAATAAAAAATCAAAAACCATACAGCGTTTATTTTAAGGATACAAAAAACGCACAAATTTTTTCTAAACAAAAAAATTTAAAAGGTACCCGCCGCACCCTTGACGGAATTAAAGGCACTGCCAAATTAGAAAACGGATTAATAACGGAAAACGGCGCATATGTGCTTGACGACAGCCGCAGCATGCTGCTGAACGAAAAAGGCAATTTTGAAGCAAGAGCACACGGTTCAGCGGATTTTTATGCCTTTGCATACGGTAAAAACTACCGTGAAACAATTAAAGCGTTTTATATGATAAGCTCGCCCACGCCCCTTATTCCCCGTTTTGCCCTGGGCGTTTGGTGGAGCAGATACCACGCATACACCCAAGAAGAATACCTTACCCTTACGGCAAAGTTTAAAGAAGAAAAAATACCCTTAACCGTTGCAACAGTTGATATGGATTGGCACTGGGTACACGGTATTGAGCAAAAATTCGGAATAAAATACACCGGCACAAGTTCAAAGGGATGGACGGGATATTCATGGAATACCGAGCTTTTTCCGAATTACAAAGAATTTTTAGAGAAACTTAAAAAAGATAATTTACACGTTACGCTGAACCTGCACCCGGCAGACGGTGTGCATACATATGAGGATATGTATGCCGACATGGCAAAAGCGATGGGTGTTGACCCAAAAACAAAACAAAAAGTTAAATTTCAATGCGGCAGCGACGATTTTTGGAATGCTTACTTTAATATTTTGCACAAGCCTTATGAAAAAGACGGCGTTGACTTTTGGTGGATTGATTGGCAACAAGGCAAAAGCTGGGATGTTAAAGGATTAGACCCCCTTAACGCCCTTAACCACTACCATTATTTAGATAACGGCGAAGACGGCAGAATGCCCCTTATTCTTTCACGATATGCAGGTTTCGGCTCTCACCGTTACCCACTGGGATTTTCAGGCGACACCTACACAAATTGGAAATCTCTTAATTTTCAGCCGTATTTTACCGCAACGGCGGCAAATGCGGCATACAGCTGGTGGAGCCACGATATAGGAGGTCATCAGCAAGGCGTGCGAGATGACGATTTATATATGCGCTGGCTTGAATTTGGCGTTTTTTCGCCTATTATGCGACTTCATTCTACCGACAATGCACTTTTGTGCAAAGAGCCGTGGAAATACAATTCCGCAATACACAAATTTGCAAAAGATTGGCTTAATTTAAGGCACAGGCTTATTCCGTACATTTTTACAATGAACTACAGAACCCACGAAGAAGGCATTGCCCTTTGCGAGCCAATGTATTATTCATACCCTGAAAACAAAAACACCTATAATTTTAAAAACCAATATATGTTTGGCAGTGAGCTTTTGGTTTGCCCCATTACAACGCCGCAACACCCGGAACTTAATATGGGCAGTGTATGCGCTTGGCTGCCAAAAGGCAGATGGGTTGATATTTTTACAAACAGAAGCTATGACGGAAACAGAGTTTTAAATATGTTTCGAGATATTGATTCCATTCCTGTTTTGGCAAAAGAGGGTGCAATTATTCCCCTTTCGGCAGACCGCGGCAACAAAACAGATAACCCAAAAGATTTTGAAATTTGGGCTTTTTCCGGCAACGGTAAATTTACACTTATTGAAGATAATTCAAAATCTGATTACAAAGCCCACAGAGCGAAAACAGAGTTTAATATGGCATATATCAACGGCGAACTAACGTTTACAATAAGCGCCGTTAAAGGCGATGAAACAGTAGTGCCCAAAAGCAGAAACTACAAAGTTATTGTTAAAGATTTAATTGCCTGCGGCAAGCCTGTTATTATTGAATTTAACAATGCCGACACAAACATATCCCACACCAAAACCGTTAAAAGCACCGTAAGAATTCAAAACGAAAGCCCCGCCCAAGAAGTAATAAACATTATGAGCCGCTGGCAAACTACAACGGCAAAAAAATCAAAAGCTTATAAACCTTTAAAAAATATAAATAATTCCAAGGAGATTAAATCGCTTTTAAGCAAATCGGCAATTCCACAAGCAATTAAAAGCGCAATTATTGAACGCATTTAAAATGACTAACAATGAACTGTTTCAAAACGAAAAAATAAGCAAATTACTTTTGCGCCTTGCACCGCCCGTTATGATTGCCCAACTTATTCAGGCGCTTTACAATATTGTAGACAGTTATTTTATAGGCAAATTTTCCACAGACGGCTTAGCGGCATTATCGGTAATTTTTCCCATACAGCTTTTAATAAGCGCCCTTGCCGTAGGCACAGGCGTGGGAGTTAACACAATAATGTCTAAATATAACGGGTTAGAACGGCGAAAGAATGCAAATGAAGCCGCCGGAACAGGCTTTTTGCTGGCAATTTTAAATTGGGTTGTTTTTGCACTGATAACCTGCCTTTTAATGAAAGCCTACACTGAAATCTCGCTGAAATCCGCCGTAGCACAACAATATGCATACAAATACGGAATGATTATTTGTGCCTGCGGCTTTGGTATTTTTGCAGAAAGCAACCAATCTAAAATTTTGCAGGCACGGGGAGATATGAAAACACCCATGATTGCCCAAATTGCAGGTGCCGCTACAAATATTATTCTTGATTATTTGCTTATTTTCGGCATTGGAATTTTTCCGAAATTAGGTATTAAAGGTGCGGCAGTTGCCACGGTTTGCGGTCAAATTTTAGCGGCAATAATAGTTAAAATTAAAGTGTTTTACAAACCGCCGCAACTGAAAAAAGCCAAAAAATATTCCGCCAAAATATACAAAGCCGGATTGCCGAACATTTTAATGAATGCACTTTGCACCGTTTACATAATTGTTTTTAATTTGATTTTAGTTCGCTTTTCCGATGATGCAGTAACGGTGCTTGGGCTTTATTATAAACTGCAAACATTTTATCTTATTCCCGTTTTGGGGCTTACCACTTGCATTGTACCTATATTAAGCTACAACTATGCGGCAAAAAACAAAACAAGATGCCGTGATATTTTATGGCAATCTGTTATTATCTCGGTTATTTGTATGGGAATCGGCACACTGCTGTTTGAGCTTTTACCCACCCAATTACTTGAAATTTTTGCAAAGGGAGAAACACAAATTTTGCAAATCGGCGCAATAGCACTGCGAATTATTGCAATAAGTTTTATGCCGCTGGCAATTTCCCTTATAATGCCAACCTATTTTCAGGCAATAGGCATGAACAAACAAAGCATATTTATTACCGTTTTAAGACAAATATTTTTGCTGATTCCCCTTGCCGCCTTATTTTCGCTTTTAGGGCTTAACTGTGTTTGGCTTGCTTTTCCCATAACAGAAATAATTACGGCAGGAGTGACAATAATTTTATACTTTAAATATCCGTTACAAAACAATAAAATTAAACAGAGGTAAAAATGACACTACAACAACTTAAATACTTAATAACCGTTGCCGAATGTAAAAACATAACGGAAGCGGCAGAAAAACTTTATATTTCACAACCAAGTTTAAGCAATGCAATTCACAACTTAGAAAAAGAAATGGGAGTAACGGCTTTTGTGCGTTCAAGCAAAGGTGTTGCCGTTACAAGGGAAGGGGAAGAACTGCTTTCCTTTGCACGCAATTTACTTGAACAGGCAGATATAATGAAAGACCATTTTTGCTCAGACGAAAAAAGAACGCCCAAATTCTCTGTTTCCTGCCAGCATTACTCCTTTGCGGTTAACGCTTTTGTTGACGTGGTAAACAAATTTAATGCCGATGAGTACAGTTTTATTTTGCGTGAAACCCAAACCGGAGAAATAATAGACGATGTGGCAAACGGCAACAGCGAACTCGGCATTCTTTATCTTTCACAGCAAAATGAAGACGTTTTAACAAAATTACTTCATAAAAACAACTTGATTTTTGAAGAAATTTTTACTGCCCTGCCACATGTTTTCATCAGCAAAAACCACCCACTTGCAAAAAAGAAAATCTTAACTCTTGATGAACTGAAACCTTACCCCTACTTGGTTTACGAGCAGGGTGAACGAAACTCCTTTTATTTCAGCGAGGAATTTTTAAGCGTGCTTGATATGCCGAAAAACATTCAGGTAAGAGACAGGGCAACATTATTTAACCTGGCAATAGGATTAAACGGATTTACCGTAAGTTCAGGAATTATAGATAAAGAACTTAACGGAGAAGACATTATTGCAAAGCCCCTTAAAATGGATTGCACAATGCGAATCGGATTAATCAAAAAGAAAAACATTTTACTTTCACGATATGCAGAGACATATATTGACGCTTTGAACAAATACGCCTCCATAGTTTAAAACTATGGAAAATTAACTTTTATTGGTATTTCACAAAATAATTTTTATGTGCTAAACTATCCTCAACAAGAAAACGGAGGACAACTTTATGAGCACATTAAAAACACCTTTTAAATATGATTTTGTGGGCAGCTTTTTAAGGCCCCAAACATTAAAAAATGCAAAAGAAGATTATAAAAACAAAAAAATCTCACAGTCGGAATACGATAAAATCGTAAACGAAGAAATAACAAAATTAATTGCAAAGCAAAAAGAACTTGGTTTTCACGCAATTACAGACGGTGAATTCAGAAGAACGTTTTGGCACCTTGATTTTATGTGGGGATTTGACGGCGTGGAACACAAGGCAACCGGCGGCGGAGTGCCGTTTAACGCAGAACTTGCCGTGCTTGATGACACATATCTGGTTGGCAAATTCAAGGCAAAGCCACACCCATTTGTTGAATACTTTAAATTTTTAAAACAATTTGAAGACGAAAACACCGTGGCAAAATACACCGTGCCTGCACCTGCGCAAACATTTTTGCAGTTTATTGTGCCGAACAACATTGAAAGCACAAGAAAATTTTATGCCGCAAATGACGAACTAATTGAAGACATTGCCGCAGCATACCGTGATGTTATAAACCAATTTTACAATGCCGGATGCCGCAACTTGCAGCTTGACGATTGCTCTTGGGGTTCTGTTTTAGGCGATTGCTCAAACAACGATGTTTTTGGCTTTACGGCAGAAGAATTTAAAGCCCAACTGCTTAAAGTTAACAACCTTGCCCTTGAAAACAAGCCAAAAGATATGGTTATTACATCGCACATTTGCCGTGGCAACTACCACTCCACATTTTTCTCAAGCGGCGCATACGACCCTGTAGCCAATTATGTTTTTGCAAATGAAAATGTTGACGCACTTTTGCTTGAATATGACGACGAACGTTCCGGCGGATTTGAACCGCTTGCTAAAGTTTCGCCTGACAAAACAGTTGTTTTAGGGTTAATTACCACAAAATCACCAAAACTTGAGGATAAAAAAGAAATTATTGCCAAAATTAAAGAAGCAACAAAATATGTTCCCCTTGAAAGACTTTGTTTAAGCCCGCAATGCGGCTTTGCCTCTTGCGAAATAGGCAATAAAATAACAGAAGAAGAGCAGTGGGCAAAACTTAACCTTGTTAAAGAAATTGCCGAAGAAGTGTGGGGATAAAAATTTATTTTGACCCACTTTTTAAAATGTTAATTTGCTGCAGATAATAAGTCCCCCTTTAACAAGGGGGACTTATTTTTTATAACCTTTTTGCCCCCTTGTCAAAGGCGAATTTCTCTAACAAGAGAAATGTCTGCATCGCAGACAAAAGGGTTTAAGACCACTCTTACGCAATGGAGGGATTCTTGTGAAATATATATTATTTAATTGAATTCCACTGTTTTCATAAATAAAAACATCCCCCTTGTTAATGGGGGATGAAGCGATTATTTTTACAATTTTGCTAAATTAATCAACAACCTCAAACGGTTTATCTGAAAAGCCCATAATAATATGAGTTACTCCTGAGAAAAAGAAATTTAAAACGCCAAAGCCTGTTCCGTAGCCGTAACATTTTGCCATTTTGATTGAAAACTTAATCATAAAAATAATGTTTGCAACAGGAACAACAACCCAAAAGCCTTTATACCATTTACCGTTTGTTACGGCGTCAACAAGTACAAAGAAATTTACAACCGGAATGATTGCCAAAATTGCACTCTTGTTTGCTTTTTTAAACATTTTAATGTTGCCAATCACAATAAGCACATACCACACAAGTGCAAATATGGACATTACCATTGTCATGTTTGAACTGTTCATAATAATATTTTCCTTAAATTTATTTGCATACATAATACAATAAAATTAAACTGTTTACAACAAAATTTTTTAACAAATAACAAAATTAGTTTAAAATTTTATGAGCTTGGCAGCATTTTTATTTTGAATAACAAAATAATTAACATTTGCGCAATCGTCTGTTATAGGAATTACCCTTCTGTCTTTATACACATTTTCATAACCGCTAACCAAATTTGTGGTAAAACAAAGCAAAGAAGATGTGCGGGCAAGTTCAATAAACTCCTCTTCCTTTGTTTGAACAAGAAATTTTGAAGAAGGCATTTTTTCTCTGCACATATCTGCCCAAAAGCCAATTTTATCACGAAGCAGGCAGTTAAAGCCGTTTAAATCGGCAAATGTTACACTGTTGCAATTATAAAGCTGATGGTCTTTTGTTGCACAAATAAAAAGTTTTTCATTAATATACGGCGTGCATTTTAAATTAGTATTGTTATATTTAAATGGCAAAATACCCAAATTAACACTGCCGTTTTCCACATCGGCTATAATTTTTTCACTGTCGCACAAGCGAGATAATATTTCACAATCCGAATAAATTTGAGCTGTTTTTGACGCCAACGACCACAACGGTTTGGGCGCACACGAGGCAATGGTTATGCACATATTTTTTCTGTTATATTCCTGCACCGATTGAATGGCGCTGTTATGCAAATTCAGCAGTTGGCGTGCATATTCCACGGCTTTTTCCCCTGTTTTATTAAGATGAAGCTTATTTTTTCCGTGATAAAAAAGGGGCACACCGAATTCCGATTCAATATGCTTCATACTGCGTGTTAATGTAGGCTGTGATATGTTAAGCATTTCGGAAACCTTTGTTAAAGTTTTATAATCGGCAAACGCCACAAACTGTTCAAGCTAATAAAAATTAAACATAAAATCACCTTTACTATTCATTAAATGAAAACTGCTTTTCAATAATTCGATTGTACAACAAAAGGAAAAAGTTGTAAACTGAAATTACAAAATAAAACAGTTTGGAGGATTTTAAATGAATTACGTAACACTTAATAACGGCGTTAAAATGCCACAGCTCGGTTACGGCGTTTACCAAACACCGCCTGAAGAAACAGAAAAATGCGTGCTTGAAGCAATTAAAAACGGCTATCGCAGCATAGACACCGCACAGGCATACAACAACGAAGAGGGTGTGGGAAACGCAATTACAAAATGCGGCTTACCCAGGGAAGAACTTTTTATAACAACAAAAATTTGGATTACCAACGCAGGCTATGAAAAAGCCAAAAAAAGCATTGATGAATCACTTAAAAAATTAAAAACCGATTATGTGGATTTGCTTTTGATTCACCAGCCGTTCGGCGATTACTACGGCACATACCGTGCAATGGAAGAGGCCTACAGCCAAGGCAAAGCAAGAGCCATCGGCGTTTCAAACTTTTACCCCGACAGGTTTATTGACATTGCACATTTTGCCAATATAAAACCTGCTGTTAACCAAATTGAAACTCATGTTTTTCAGCAGCAAAAGGTTGCCAAAAAATACCTTGAAAAACATGGCACTCAAATTATGTCTTGGGGGCCTTTTGCCGAAGGTAAAAACGATTATTTTAACAATCCTACTCTTAAAGAAATAGGCAAAGCTCACAAAAAAACAACGGCACAAATTGCACTTCGCTTTCTTTTGCAATCAAATGTTGTGCTTATTCCAAAGTCAACCCACGAAAACAGAATGAAAGAAAATATTGATATTTTTGATTTTAAGCTTTCAGCCGATGAAATGAAAAAAATTGAAGCACTTGATACAGGCAAAAGCCTTTTCTTCTCTCACCACGACCCAGAAACCGTGGAATGGTTTATGTCTATCATTTAAAACAACGTAACAAAAAAGCACCTTTTCACATTACAGTGAAAAGGTGCTTTGCTTTTTTAATATCCTGTTTTAACATCAGTGCCGCCGAATATGTTTCTGCTATTTAAATAAATTCTGTTTTCAACGGTTGCCGAAGATTTATTTGTTTTATCACCAACGCCGCCAAAAACACTGTTTGACTTAACCTCTACATAATAACCGCTCGGCACAATTAAATCAATGCCGCCGAAAGCGGCAAAAGTTTCAATAAAACAACCCGGTTTAATGTTTGCCTTTGTTAAATCTATTTTCAATCCGCCGAAAACAGCCGTAAAACTGCCGCCGTTAAAATCGCCGGTAAATTCATAATTATGACCTGAAAAAATTGCCGTGTATCCGACGCCGTTTCTTTTTGCCTGCACCGTTTCCACACCGGCAAAATCAGAATTTGAATTTTCGCCGTTTTTATTTTCGGCATTTTTATTCTTAATGCTGTTTGCAATAATGATTACACCTATAAGAACAACCACACCGGGCATTATATACGCTTTAAACTGCCCCAAATCATAATAACAATTAACAAGAAGCACTGCGCCGATAAAAGTAATAATAAATCCGCCTGTTTTGTTTTTATCTTTAATCAAAGAAATAACACCGGGAACAATTAAAAACAAGGTCCACCAACCGTTAAAAAACAAATTAACGGTTAAAATATTTGCTTCTTTAAGACCCCACAAAACGCCTAAAGCGGCAACTGCAACACCCCAAAGCATTCCTTTTGCCTTACTGCTCATAATTTTCATCCCTTTCATAAATCATAATTACTGCTTTGATTTTTTATATCACACATACAAAGTTTTGTCAATTAACATTTAATTGTAATGCCTTAATTGATTTTGTGTTTTTTCTTTACCCGAATTTTATATTCAGTTAAACAAATTGTTAAAAAGCAGAATTATAATTTAACAAAATTAGAAAATTGAAATAAAAAATTCACCAAGCAGTAAGAAGAAACTGCTATATTTTATGCAATATATAAATTAAGGATAAAATTATGATTGGTTACAACACCTTTGCGTTTTTTATAATTTACTTTGGTACCACATTTGTGCTTTACAGCCTTGTGCCTAAAAAAATAAAATGGATTGTTTTGCTTGCCGGCTCTTATATATTTTACTTTATTTCATCTAAAGGCAATGTAATTCAAATTTTACTTGAAACCCTGATTGTTTGGGCGGCAGGATTGGCAATAAACAAAATTAACCGACAATACAAAGAAAAAAGAAAACTTGCCGAAAAAAGCAGCAGGAAAGAACTGAAACAAAAATACACAAAACACAAATGCGCTGTGCTGTTTACGGGAATTGCCGCTGTTTCGGCAATTTTGCTTATATGCAAATACTCAAACTTCTTTGTTTCCACAGTTAACGGCATTTTCAATTTAAGCATTAAAGAAGTGTCAATAATTCAGCCTCTCGGCATTTCGTTTTTCACATTACAGGCAATCAGCTACCTTGCCGATGTTTATTATTGCAGGTGTGAGGCAGAGAAAAATCCGTTGCGCATTGCTCTTTACTTAGGCTTTATGCTTACCGTGGTTGAGGGGCCGGTAGCACGGTACAGCCAACTGGGCGCTCAACTTAAAGAGTGTGCGCCGCTGAATTTTCACAATGTTGTAAACGGTTGTGTGCGCATTGTTTGGGGATTAATTAAAAAAACAATTATTGCCGACAGAGCGGTTTTACTTGTAAGCGCAGTGTTTGACAATCCCCAAAAATATTCGGGAATTCAAATTATTGCCGCCATTTTGTTTTACACACTGCAACTTTACTGCGAATTTTCGGGAATTATGGATGTTATGTGCGGTCTTGGAGAAATGATGGGTATAACATTGCCGGAAAACTTTAACCAACCGTTTTTTGCAAAATCAATAAATGAATTTTGGACAAGGTGGCACATTTCATTAGGCACTTGGTTAAGAGATTATATTTTTTACCCCATTTCCCTGTCTAAACCGTTTACTTCACTTTCAAAAAAGGCAAGAAAAAATTTCAACCCATATTACGGTGCGCTGATACCCACTGCCGCCGCCTTGTTTTTTGTTTGGTTTTTAAACGGATTTTGGCACGGTGCAGGCTGGAAATACATTACCTACGGTTTATATTACTACGTTTTAATGATGGCAGGACTTTTTGCAGAGCCTTTGTTTGGCAAAATTTGCACAAAATTAAAAATCAACAGAAAATCAAAACCCTTTACCGTTTTTCAAGCAATAAGAACTTTTATAATTGTTAATATAGGTATGTTGATTTTTAGGGCAAAAGATTTAAAAACAGCACTTTACATGGCAAAGGCATCGCTTACAAACATTAATTTTGCCGTGCTTGTACCCGGTTACAAAAACGACTTTGGGCTTTCTGCCGGAGATTATATTTTAATTGCTGTAGGAACCGTGCTTTTAATTACCGTTTCGATTCTTAAAGAAAAAGGCATTGACATAAGAGCAAAAATAAGCAAAATGCCATACATTGCAAAATTTGTTTTATTTATGGCAATGATATTTTTTGTAATTATTTTTGGCGCTTACGGCGAAGGCTACGGCGTTATTGACCTGATTTATGCAGGCTTTTAAATAAGAGGTGTGATGAATATGAAGCAGAATATAAAAAATGAATTTAAAAAATTCATAAGAATAATTTCATTTTTAACGGCATTTTTGATTTTAACCCAATTTTTATCAATCACTTTATTTTCAGCTAAAAGTGCCGCAGGCTTTTCAAACAAACTGCAAGACGCATATTCTTTCGTAAACGAACCAAACAACACCGTTCAAATTGCCTGCATAGGCAACAGTGATTTATATTCCGGCTTTTCCCCCCTTGATTTATGGAAATCCACCGGATACACATCTACCGTGTGTGCGTCGGCAAGGCAATCTATAAAACAATCACAACAGCTTTTGCAAAAAGTGTGCAAAAACCAAAAGCCGCAGGCGGTTATAATTGAAACAGACATGCTTTATGACGCAAATCCAAAAGAAGGCAAAAAAGCGAAAATTAAATCTAACGGCATTTCATCTTTTTTTGACAGTTTAAAGCCGGAGTTTTTTGAAAATGACATAAACAACATTTTTTCCGTTTTTCAATTTCATAATAAATGGAAAAAGCAAAGCTCATCTGCTTCAAAAGAATTACAAACCCACGGATACAGATACAACAATAAAGTTTTTAAAATAACAAAAACAGATTATATGGCACCCACAAACGAAAGGGAAGAAATTTCAAAAGCAAATTTAAAGCAATTTGCAAAATTAATGGCATTTTGCCAAAAAGAAAATTTAAAAGTTTTGCTTGTGGAAATGCCGTCGCCCTCATCTTGGAACAGTGCACGGCACAATGCCGTGGCGGATTTGGCAAAGGAATACAATACAGATTTTATTGACTTAAACTTAGAATACGACCAAATGAACATAAGCATGGAAAACTGCTTTAGAGATAAAGGTAACCACTTAAATTACGCAGGCGCAAAAGCCGCCACCGAATACATAGGCAAATTTATTAAAGAAAAATACAATTTGCAAACACCTGCCGATAAAGCTGTATATGATTATTGGAACACCGGCTACCTGGCATTTGTAAAAAGCACCGGCAAATCCGAGAATGCCTAAAGCCTTTATTTTCCGCTGTTGATTTTTTTATCATTATTGATATAATAAAATCAGCAAAAGGAGATAACCGTATGTTTTTTAAAAAAACACCTAAAGAAATAGGTCTTTATTATTACAAATGCGCAAATTTGGGCGACATTTTAAATGAAACATTAATAGAAAATCTTTTTAACATAAACGTTAAGGAAGAATCTTTTACCCAATCCGATATGATTGCCATTGGCTCTGTGCTTGAGCGAATTGTTAAAGGTTCCATAACAGGCAAGCACGACAAAGAATTGCAGGAAAAGGCAAACAAAACAAAACCCATTTACGTTTGGGGTACCGGCATGATGCACGGTTATGAAGATTACAGCCAAATGGAATTTGTGCGCCCTGTAAAAATTAAAGCTTTAAGGGGCGAGCTTTCACGCAAAGCCGCAGAAAAAATAACAGGCAAAAAAATTAACTGCGCTGTGGGCGACCCGGGAATATTGGCGCCGTTTATGCTAAAAAAACTGCCCCCAAAAAAATATGCCCTTGGCATTATTCCCCATGTGGTTGAAAAGGATATGCCCGAGTATGTTGCAATTAAAAACCGGGTTGAAAATTCCGTTATTATTGATTTAACCGGCGAACCGCAAAAAGTTTTAGAACAAATTGCATCTTGCGAATGTGTTATTTCCACAAGCCTGCACGGGCTTATAATTGCCGACGGCTTTAACATTCCGTCAAAATGGTGCAAAATGACAGATAAAATTTTAGGCAACGGTTATAAATATAAAGATTATTATTCAGCCTACGGCATTACGGAAAATGCCTTTGATTTAAGCGGCGGCGATTTTCCTAAAATCGAAGAGATTAAATCAAATTATAAAATAAAAAAAGAGGATGTTAAAAACATCCAAATAAACCTTATTAAAAGCTTTCCTTATCAAAATAAATATACACGACAGCTTTTAAAATCATTAAAACATAAAAGTGATTTTTAAATAAATAGCCTCCCTTGTCAAAGGGAGGTGTCGCATTTTATATGCGACGGAGGGAT
>OMBQ01000108.1_pt1 | contig 101773 bp, 99 predicted proteins | sample 1674311 | NCBI WGS metagenome assembly OMBQ01 (sample SAMEA103958160, study PRJEB25191) | human gut metagenome | biome: human-associated habitat [ENVO:00009003]; feature: intestine environment [ENVO:2100002]; material: feces | place: Germany | collected 2013/2015 | reverse complement strand
CCGTTCCGTTCACATAGATTTCAAGGTCAGCCATCAGCCGGGGGAAATCCGGGTGCGCCGCCAGCTCACACAGCAGGGTATTGTCTATCCTCCCGCTTTTCAGCAGGTCAATCATTTCATCACTCAAACGCAGGTCTGCAAGATCGGCGTTTGGGTGATTTTTCATTTCAGACAGCCCCAGCAGATAATCAGCGGTCACACCGTAAAACTTCGCCAGCCGGATAAGGGCATAGTGGCTGATGTCCTTGAAGTCTTCCGTTTCGTAACTGCCCAGCGCAGACTTGGAAAGCCCGGTCTGCTCCGCAAGCTGCCCCAGCGTCAAGCCACGCTCCACACGTAGGTCTTTTAATCGCTCTTGTATGGATAAAGACATATTCACCCTCCTTGCTAGCTCAACGAAAGAGAAGCCGTTATGCTATGTACTATGCTCATAGCATAACGGCATAGGCATTTACAGTTTTATTTTACCATTTGCTACATCTTCACGAAATTTATCAACAAGCTTCGCTGTCAGCTTGGATTTACCGTAGTGTTCAAGTACAAAAGTACGATAACTTTTTCCATCTACAAGCACATCACTTTTTCTGGTCAACAACCAATTTCCGTTACCTCCTCCCTGTTCTCTAATATTCCAGTCTTTCCCATATCTTTTATAGATTTCATCTTTTTTACCTTGAACAGACATTGATTCGCTTGGAATATAAACAATTTGCATAATAGCTCCTCCTTTATTTTGTGCAAGAAGACCAGAAACCTGAATTTGTCTTTTATCTTTTTTTGATTATATCACAAATCCGAGAGCGTGGAAATAGGGAGTTTTTCAGGCTGATTTCCTACCTCTTGGATATACGGCACAGGCGGTCAAAAAGGTGTAGACTTGGGATAGTTCATCGATGGACAAGCACCTTGGAAACAGAACACGCCAAAGAAAACGGAGGGACGCATGAGCAAAAGACCCTATCAACACCTGCCGCCGCTGGAACACAGGCCGGTAACATTTGAAGTGCCAAAAAATTCCTCTGTAAAAATAAATATGGGCTTTGGTCCTGACGCTTACGGCACAGTGTGGTTTGACGATATTCAGCTTGAAAAAAGTGAAAACGCAAGCACCTTTAACATTGTTGAAAATTCTTCGTTTGACAATGGCTTTACAGCGTGGGAAAATTTTGGCAGCGGCACAAGTTCCGTAACCCGGGCAGGGCTTAACGGTTTTTGCAAAATGCGGCAAACTCACCGGCTCGGTTGAGGGGGATTATAAAAGACAAAGGCAATATTTAAATGTTTCAGGCAAAAAGGGCGACGTATTTTCCTACGGTGCGTGGGCGTATGCCTTTTCTGCTCCGTTGAACGGTGTTAAGAATTCCGAAACCTACAAGCCGCATTTTGAAGTTGCCATTGATTATTACGATAAAAACGACAACTGGCTTGGCTGTATCAACAAATATTTCAACCCTGATATAAAGGACGAATGGCAGTTCCTTGCAGATCAGATTGTAATGCCCGAGGATTATGGCAGCATTGCATTTCTATTTACCTACGACCATAATGTGAACAACGCTTATCAGACAGGCGCATTCTGCTATAAAGAGCAGTACGGTCAGACTTATGATTATGATAAGGACGGCAATGTAACCTCTGTAGTGGATATTGCCAAAACCAATTCAACCTTTTCCTATTACGGAAATCAGATGGCAAAAATGCTCAACCCGTCGGGCAGTAAGTATCTGTACAACTACAACAATAAAAAGCAGATGACAAACGCCCTCTCGTCAGACGGTTTGGAATACGGCTTTGCCTATGACGTTGACGGCAATTTAACAAAAACACGAATCACATCCCGTAAGCCTGCAATCAAAATTGAAAGCGGCAAGAAATACTTTATTGTAAACGCCTATTCGGGTCACGCCATAGATTCGTGCGAGATAAACACGCCCATTAAAACCACGCCGTATGTGCGTGCTGCGGCAAATTCAAAATCAGCACTTAAACTGACGTGGACTGCCGAGTCCTCGGGCAAAACAGATGTTTTCTATCTGAAAGCGTCGGCATTTTCTAATGCATATATGGATGTAAAAAGTGCGTCAAGTACATCGGGTGCAGAGCTGCAACTGCACGCAGGCAACAAATCAAATGCTCAAAGATTCCAACTTATAGAGCAGGACGACGGCAGCTTTGCAATTTACACCGAAGCATCAGGCTTCAAAATGTGCCTGAACGGTCAGTACGGCGATAAAGAAATCAAGGACCGCAGAATTGTTAAGCAGTCCACCTGTGATAAAAGCAAGCTTTACGAATCGCAGAAATGGTATTTCTACCCTGTAGAGCAAACATACGATAAAACCATTGTAACGGAAACAGAGTATAATTCAAAAGACAAACCGAATTTCGTTTCAAAATCAATTGACGAACGAGGCAACACAACAAGCTATACATATAACGAAGACAAGGGCACGCTCACAAACGTAACAAATGCGAATGATGTTACAACCGAATATGAATACGATGCAAACAACAATTCCCTGCTTTCCGTTTCATCATCAGGCGTAACAAACAGCTACGATTACAGCAAGGACAGATTACAGAACATCAACGTCAACGGCGCTTTGCAGTATGCGTTTGAGTATGACAAGTTCGGACGAACTACCGCCAACAAAGTCGGCAACGGCACAAATTGGAAAACACTGTCCGAAATGGACTACAATGCGGCAGGTCTGCTTGCAAAGCAAACCTACGGCAACGGGGATTATGTTGATTTTTCGTATGACACATTTGACCGTCAGACTGAAAAGCGGTATAATGGTGATGATAACCAACGAGTAACGTATTCCTACGGCAACAACGGCTCTGTTGCACAGATAACGGACTACTTTGCAAACTCAAACACCCGTTTTGTTTATGACCTTGCGGAGCGTGTGGTATCACAGCGTGAATATTCAGGCACAGCCAAAAACGGCGGCAAACTATTATCGTACACAAATTTTACATACGAAAACAAAACAAATTATCTTACAGGCATAAAGCACTTCTCCCCGCTCGGCACGCAGAATATCGGCTACACCTACGGCAATCTTAAAAGAGGCTATATGCCCGATCAGGTTTACGGTGTAAGCTGGAACGGTACAAACAAGCTGCAGAATTATTATGACGGTCTCGGCAGACTGGTGCGAAAATCATTTAATGGTATTAAAGAATTTGGCTCGGTGTATACCTATGAAGATATTACCGTTAACAATGACCAACGCACAACAACGCTTGTTCATTCCGTTGAAACGCCAACGGGCACATATACTTACACTTACGATAAGCTGGGCAACATAACTGCCATATCCGACGGCACGTACACAACAAGCTACGAGTATGACAGCCTGAACCAATTAACAAGAGTTAATGACGAAAAAGCAGGCAAAACCTATACATATTCCTATGTTAATGGTAACATTACGGAATGTAACGAGTACCCCGTAGGGGACGGCGTCCTCGACGTCCCGCAAACCACCAAAACGTGGGAATACAACGACAGCACTTGGAGTGACTTATTAACCAACTACAACGGCACACCGATTACCTATGACGAAATCGGCAATCCACTTACAATCGGTGAAAAATCTCTCACCTGGACAGGCAGACAGTTACAGAGTATAACTGACGGTGATAGTGAAATTTCCTACACCTACAACGGTGACGGTTTAAGAACATCAAAAACTGTTAACGGCACTAAAACTGAATATTTCTACAATGGCTCAATTCTCGCAGGGCAGAAAACCGGCGACGATACCCTCGTATTTATGTATGATAACAATTCCGATATTTTTGGATTTATTTACAATGATACGGAATACTATTATATTAAAAACGCTCAGAATGATGTTATCGCTATTGCAGATGCAAACGGCACAGTTCTTGTAAAATATGAGTATGATGCTTGGGGTAAGGTTATCTCGATTACTGACAAAGACGGCAATCCAATTGATGATTCCGTAGGGAACGGCGTCCTCGACGTTCCGTCAAACACCGCCGAACCTACAACCGCTGATGAAACCGCAACCGTTGACGAATCGGTTTCTTTAACCACGGTTGACCCGCAGATCGCACAAATCGCACATCTCAACCCCATCCTCTACCGCAGTTATTACTACGATAAGGAAACTGAATGGTACTATCTCAACACCCGTTACTATTCTCCTGATATGTGCAGGTTTATTAATGGCGATGGCCAAATAAATAATGACACACTCGGTAATAATCTATTTTCCTATTGTAGTAATAATCCAATTACCAGAGAAGATAAACAAGGTAAAGGTTGGTGGATACCAGTTGCAACTGTAGTAGGTGGACTAATTTCTACAGGTGGTAGAATTGCTTCGAACATTGCAACTGGTAAAAAATGGTATTCTGGCTGGGCAGGTGCTTTCCTCGGTGGTGCAGTTGCTGGATTTTTAACCGCTTGCGGTCATCCAGCAGCTGGTGCATTTGCTGGTGCTTTTGTTGAATCAGCTGTAAACGAAAGCATTTCATATACTAAATTTTCTAAATATAACGGTTCTAAAAAAAAGAAAAAAACACGAAAAAACAGAATAAATTCATATATAAAAATCGGAAGAGACACTCTCATAGGTGGTACAGTAGGTGCATTAACTGGAAAATTATCTAATAAAATCGTAAAAGTAAATTCCGGTTGGTTTAAGCCGGAAAAGTTAAGCACTTGCCTTACGGGAAGCTATGCTCAAAAAACTTTTGCGCAACTTGGTTCTGAAGAATGTATGAATGGAGTAATGGATATTGTATACAACGGACTATCAATTGGCTTTAATGATAGTCAAGAACCTGTATTAGAGCTTTATCCTACTGAATATGAAAAGGATGATGCACCATGATAAAAAAAATTGAAACTATAATAAAAATTTGTACTGTTCTTACATTTTGCGCATTTATTTTAGGCTTTTTTCTTCCCGAAATTTTTCCGATACTTGGAACGGATGAAATGGCGGAAACATATCCTAAAATTTGGATCGGATCAGTTTTCTTTTTCGGAATACCTATAATTATATTAACATGCGCTATACCTAATTCGGTTTTAAAAAAATGGAGTAAAACAGAAAAACCCGATAAGGCAAATATAATCTTTTCTGATTTTGATGAATTAAATTCAAAATTGTCGGCAGAACTCATTAAAAATGAATATGAGTTATATAAGCCTAAAACAGAATATCAAAAAGATAAAATATTTATCTATTATAAAAAACACGGTATGTCTGTTTCATATTATGTAATAATGTATTCTGACGATGAAAATATTGAACCAATATTAACTGAAACATCAAATGTTTTTGAGCAGTGTATTAAAGAAAAAAGTAAATGGAGAAATTACACTATATCCGTATCGTCTATGCTTTGTGTAAACAAAGTGTCTTCGTCATTTTATAAACATTTAAATGATACTTCAGTTACATCAATTCGTGAATACGAGTTACGAGCAGGATATTCTTTTGGCAGTAAAACACTTTACATTGGCGTTCCTCCGAAAGATTTCGGAATTGCGCAAGTTAAAAAAATGCGAAATTTTTTACTTAAAGCACTCAATATTTCAAATGAAAATTTACGAAAATAATTCAATTTTTCGTAGGGTGGGGTATCCTCACCCGCCGCAATCAAACCTTTATTTCAGGTACAACAATGATTAAATTCATTGTTTACTACGGTGGGCGGCTTTTCCCCAAATTTTTATCATTTTATTTTACCGCCTCCCACCGTTTTTCAAAAACACATTACAATACAATCACATACATACAACCTTATGACAACACAAACAGGCAATTCATAATTGCCCCTGTAATCTCGTAGGGGCGGATACTATCCGCCCGCAACACCAACTACCAAAACGTGGGAATACAACGACAGCACTTGGTCTGACCTGCTCACTAACTACAACGGCACACCGATAACCTACGATGAAATCGGCAATCCGTTAACCATAGGCAGTAAATCATTAACGTGGACAGGCAGACAATTACAGAGTATTACCGACGGTGATAGTGAAATTTCCTACACCTACAATGGTGACGGACTGCGAACTTCCAAAACCGTAAACGGGGAAACCACCAACTATTACTACAATGGCTCAATTCTCGCAGGACAGAAGTCGGGCGACAATACCCTCGTATTTATGTACGATAATAATTCCGATATTTTTGGATTTATTTACAATGATACGGAATACTATTATATTAAGAACGCCCAAAACGATGTTGTTGCTATCGCCGATGCTGACGGAAGTATACTTGTAAAATATGAGTATGATGCTTGGGGTAAGGTTATCGCAGTTACCGACAAAGACGGCAACCCGATAAACAATATAACTGACGAAAATGCATCAAATGACATTGATGAATCCGTAGGGAACGGCGTCCTCGACGTTCCGTTAAACGCTGATGAAACTGCAAACACAACCGACACAACAGACTCTGACAACGAGCCGATTACAAACAAAATTCCTGCCGCAGAAAAACATAAACGCATCGCACTGATAAACCCTATCCTTTACCGCAGTTACTACTACGATAAGGAAACTGAGTGGTATTATCTCAAAACAAGATATTATTCACCTGATATGTGCAGGTTTGTTAGTGCAGACAATGAAAATGTATCTACAGAAACACCAGCAGGATTAACAGATAAAAATTTATTTGCTTATTGTGATAATAATCCAGTAAACCGTGTTGATAAAAGTGGCAATTTTTGGGATACTGTATTTGACGTTATTTCTCTTGCAGTCAGTATCGCAAGCGTCGCTAAAGACCCTAAAGACCCTGTGGCTTGGATTGGATTAACTGTTGATGTTGCCTGTCTTGTTATACCAGGTATTACGGGTGGAGGAGCCCTTGTTAAAGCATCAACTAAAGTTGATGATGCTGCAGATGTTGTCAAAGCAGTTAATAAAATAGATAACTCTTTAGATGCTGCAAAACCAGTTACTAAAGTCCATGGTAATTCTTTAAGCACTAATAAATCTGCTATTGGTTATGCTTTAAGAAAAAATGATACTGGAAAAGTTATGAAATATGGTGAAACTACAAGAGGAGTGAAAAGATATACCAAAAAATTCTATAAAGAAAACAATGTAACTATGTTCAAAATGGCTTCTGGAACAAAGCGTCAAATGCATTTTTGGCAACATCGACAAATCAAAAGATATTATTCCAAACTTGGTCGCAAACCACCTTGGAATAAATCGTTTTGGTAAGGGGGAAACAAAATGGAATTATTTATAACGATTGAAACAGAGATGATTGGACACATATCAGAAATATTAAATAAAATAACTCAAGAACTTGCTTTTGTTACAAATCAAAATGCTGATTTAGAAAATGTTAATAATTACGGAACTGAATTTCGTTCTATTGGTATAATTCCTACTTGTTTTAGTGATGAAACTTGGGAATTAATAGGCTGGAAAGAACGAAAACAAATTTGGCGAAAGAAAAAAGAGGCGGACATACGACTTCGTATGGATTATTACCAATTTAAAAGATCAAATCCCGAAAGCAAACGATTATTATTTATTGATATAATTATCAAATCATTAAAAATAGTACAGGAACGTTCAAAAGGCGATTTTAAAGGCGAACAGTTGATTAACGATATTCTTAATGCCTTAGATGTTACACAGGAACAATTAGACAATCTTAAACATTCAAAAGAATACATTAACTGGCTATCGTCTCAAAAATCATAAGAAACATAAAGGAATTCCCGAAAATAAACAACGCTTATCAGACGGGCGCATTCTGCTAGGAGAACACAAGGGACTGTTCTCTGTGTTAAAATAAAGGGCGGGGTGTCCTCACCCCGCCGCAAACCTACGGCAACGGAGATTATGTAGACTTTACGTATGATAAATTTGACCGTCAGACTGAAAAGAAGTATAATGGAGATAACAGTCAGAGGGTAACGTATTCTTACGGCAACAACGGCAGTGTTGCACAGATTACCGACTACTTCACTAATTCAAATACCCGTTTCACCTACGACCTTGCGGAGCGTGTTGTATCTCAGCGTGAATATTCAGGCACAGCCAAAAATGGCGGCGAACTGCTTTCATGCACAGATTTCACATACGAAAACAAAACAAATTATCTAACAGGCATAACGCATTTTTCACCGCTTGGAACACAGAAAATCGGTTATACATACGGCAATATAAAAACAGGCTATGCCGATGTGTATAACTCATTGTAGAATAACAAAAAACGAGAAGCATTGCTTCTCGTTTTTTATTCGCCCTTAATTCTTTTTAAGGCGTTTTTTTCAAGTCTGCTCACTTGCGCCTGAGAAATGCCCACTTCTTCTGCCACTTCCATTTGGGTTTTGCCTTGCATAAATCGAAGGTACATTATATTTCGCTCTCTGTCATCAAGTTTTTTAATTTCATCTTTTATTGAAATTTCATCAACCCAGTCTTTGTCAGTAGAGCTGTCGCCGACTTGGTCCATAACGTAAATTGTATCGCCTCCGTCATTATACACCGGTTCATATAATGAAACAGGGTCAACAATGGCTTCAAGTGCAAGAACCACATCGCTTTTTTTCATGTTAAGTTTTTCAGCAATCTGTTCAACTGTCGGTTCTTTTCCGTATTTGTTTATAAGCTGTTCCTTAACTTGCATTGCTTTATACGCCGTGTCCCTCATACTTCTGCTTACTCTTACAGGGTTGTCATCCCTTAAATATCGCCTTATTTCACCTATACACATCGGCACGGCATATGTGCTGAAACGAAGGTTTAGGCTTGTGTCGAAATTATCTATAGCTTTTATAAGTCCAATAACGCCTACTTGAAACAAATCGTCCATTGATTCGCCTCTGTTTTGAAAACGCTGAATAACCGATAATACAAGCCTTAAATTGCCTGTTATAAGTTCCTCACGTGCTTTTTTATTTCCGCTTTGTGCTTTTTTCAATAATTCAATTTTATCTTTTTCCTTTAAAACTTTTAATTCGTTAGTATTTATACCGCAAATTTCTACTTTATTAAATTGCATACATAACCACCATTCAAAAATTATGTACGCTTTTATTATTGCCAAATCTTTTTACTGTAAAACAATTATTTTTAAATATTGATTTTAAACGGATGTAGTGATAAAATACTCTCGTTATTAAAAGAAAAGAAGTGAACTTTTAGTTTTGAAAAATACAAAGCAAATGAGCGAAAACTTTGTTTTAGGTATTTCGTTGGCTGTTGTTGGCGGCTTTTTAGATGCATATACTTATATAACACGAGGCGGTGTTTTTGCAAACGCTCAAACGGGCAACATCGTTTTGCTTGGCATTAATGTTGCAAGGGGTGATTTCTTTAAGGCAGGCCATTATTTAATACCGGTTGTAGCTTTTGCAGTGGGCATTTTGCTTTCCGAATTTATTAAATTATGGCTTAAAGAAAGCCAAGTTATACATTGGCGACAAATTATCATTTTTATTGAGGCTGCATTGTTGTTGGGTACATCTTTTATTCCGCCGGAACAGCATAATGCCATTGTAAATACAGCGGTTTCATTTGTTTGTGCTTTACAGGTTCAGGCGTTTAGGGTTATTAATAACAACACTGTTGCAACAACTATGTGTACAGGTAATTTAAGAAGCGGTACTGAGTTGCTTTTCCTTGCAATTATAAATAAAGATAAATCTTTAATTAAGCGCAGTTTGACTTATTACGGAATTATTTTATCGTTTATAATCGGCGCTGTATGCGGTTCGTTATTAACAAATGTTTTAAACACAAAAAGTGTTTATTTTGCTGTAATTATTCTTGTTTTTCCTTTTGTTTTGATGTTTAAAAAATCAGAAAATATTGAAATGTCATAATTACATTTACATAATAAAAGAGCAGTTCATTTGAACTGCTCTTTTTTGTTATTTTGTTGTTGTTTCAGCAGTAGTTTCAGCGTCTTTTTTTAAATCACCAAGCATATCTGCCAACGATTTTTGATTAAGCGTGTCTACCTTATCGAACTTTAACGTTTCATCATCTTTAACTTTTTCGCCGTTGTCGTCAACTAAACGAAGTGTTAACGTACTTCCTGATACAGAATATTGGTAAGTAATTTCCTGTTTAGAGCGATTGTTTGTTAAAATAAGTTTATCGCCTTTTGTTTCGTAAGTGCCGGAAAAATTGAAAGATGAAATATATGTGTCATATTCGCCGTCTTCGTAAAATACATAAGCGGAAAGTCCCGGAGCATCTTGACTTTGCCATTTTCCGATTAATTTATCTTTATCTTTTGTTATAACACTTAAAGAATAGGTGATAGGATTAACGTCATTGGCAATGCATACTGCCGTTATACAAATTGCTACAGCTAAAATTACTGCAATTACTATTGAAACAATAAGTTGCTTTTTAGTAAAAGTTTTTTTAACTTTTACTTGTTCGGTTTCTGAAATTTCTTCACTTAAGTTTTGATTTTCCTTGTCGGCTTTTTTTGAGTTAAGTTTTTTCATTTAGGCTTTCAATCCTTTTTTTCTTAAAAGTGCATCAATTTTAATTGATGAATCAAGAAGAGAAGAAACAGACATATCATGGTTGAGCGTATCAAGGAAATAAGCAATGAATTTTGAAAGTTCAACAGACTGATACCATTCTCTTGAAAGAAGTTCGGGAGTTTGATATACACCGTTTGTTGTGAATACTTTTTCAAATACGCCTTGTTCATATGCTTCGTCAAATACTTGAAGTCCGTTTGCAAAAAGACCGAATGTTGTGCAAACAAAAATTCTTGCAGCACCTAAATTTTTAAGCTTTTTAGCAACTTCAAGCATAGACTCACCTGAAGAAATCATATCATCTACGATAATAATGTCTTTTCCTTCAACAGATTCACCCAAATACTGATGTTCAACAATTGGGTTTCTGCCGTTAACAACTCTTGTAAAATCTCTTCTTTTATAGAACATACCAAGGTTAACACCAAGCTGTGTTGCAAAGAAAATACATCTTTGCATAGCACCTTCATCAGGAGAAATAATCATAAGGTGGTCGCTGTCAATTTTAAGGTCGTCAACACTGTTAATAAGAGCTTTAATCATTTGATATGTAGGCATAACATTTTCAAAAGATTTGTGCGGAATAGAGTTTTGAACTCTTTGGTCATGTGCGTCAAATGTAATAATATTCTCAACGCCCAATCCAACAAGCTCTTGAAGTGCCATTGCACAGTCAAGTGATTCACGGCTGGCTCTTTTGTGCTGTCTGCCTTCGTAAAGCATTGGCATAATAACAGAAATTCTTTTTGCTTTTGATGAAGCTGCGGAAATAACTCTTTTTAAATCTGCAAAATGGTCATCAGGTGATTTAGGAACAGTCATTCCGTACATATTGTATGTTACACTGTAGTTAAAACAATCAGTAACAATGTAAAGGTCATAACCTCTAACGGTATCATTAATAACTGCTTTGCCTTCACCGCTTCCAAAACGTGGATTTGAAATGTCAATTAAATAACTGTCTCTTTGATAACCGAAAAAGGCAATAGAGCCCTGATGTTCGATTGCTTGCTCTTTTCTCCATTCAACAAGGTATTTATCTACTTTGCCTGCAAGTGCTTCGCAACCGGGCATAGCAATAATGCCTAACGGTCCATAAGGAATAGTTTCTACATTTTGTGCTGTTAAACGTGCCATTTTTATATTCTCCTTCAGTTTTATGCGCTTGTATTTTACACTATTTATTATATATTGTAAATAATATTTTGAAGTTTTAACTAAATTGTCATTATTTGGCGAATAAAATTCTACACTTTATCAGAATTTGTTCTTTTTTTGTGTTTTAAAATATATAATCCCGATAATGTCAATATAGTTACAGCTGAAATTCCAAAGCCGATTGTTAGTCCTTTTGGAGAATATTTATATTTGATTTCATGCTCTCCGGGTTTAAGCATAATTCCTAATTGACTGTTGCCAACTGCAAATGTTTCTGCCTTTTCACCGTCAACTGTTACTGTCCATCCTTCATCATACGGTATTGATGAATATAAAACGCAGTTGCTTTTGGCGTTAATAGTCCCTGTGATTTCAGTTTCGTTAAAATCGGTTATATTGATTGATTGTGAGTTTAATAATTTATATCCCGCTTTTAAAACAGCATCGTCTGCACTGTAACAGTAAATGTCATAACTGCCGCTTGCATCATCAAGATTTGTGCAATCAAGTGAAACGGTTATTTCTTCATCTACTGTTTTATATCCTAAATCCAAAATATACGGAGTTTCTATTGATTGAGTAATACTGTCATCATTGCTTGTGCAAGACAAATTTTTTATTTCTCTTGAAGATACATAAAGGTAAACATTACCGTTAATATTTGGCTTAATTGTGATGTCTATAGAGCCTGTGTTTGAATTGCCGCTGTATTGATATTCACCGTTTGAGGTTACATCATTGCCTATAACACCGTCGTGTGTGCAATTTATATAGTTAACCTCTTTAAATACATCGGAAAAGCCTGTAGACAGTTTAAACCAGTCGCTTTGAACTTCAAACGGATTTCCTTCTTCGGTATTCCATCCGTTTATATTTTCATTTACACAATATGAAATAGGAAGAAAATAATCATTTGTAAAAACAACCGATTTTCCGTTGCTGCATTCGTAGTATTTGGTGTAAAGATTTGTTGACGGTCGTGTATTTTCACCTGTATATATAATGTATTTCAGGTTGTACATCATATTATATACAGGAGTTTGAGTGTTATATGTGTAACTGTTAATTCTGTTGCCGTACATACCTAAGCTGTATTGTAAACCAGAGTAGTTTTCGTATGCCATAGATGAAAAAACGCTGATTCCGTTATATCCGTAAAGGCAAGGGTCCATTCTGGTATTCAACTCAGAAAGTTCGGTTTTATAAAGCGAATTGTCATTATCTTCAATGTAATTTACACATTCTGTATATGCAGGGTAGTTAACGGTGTAATCACTTAATTTTTGTGAAAGTCCCAGTGCTTTTGTGTCGCAAACAATAATCTCGCAAAATGTTATTGCTACTACAATAGTTCCAATAATAAGTTTGTTGATTTTTTTTCTTTTGTAAGCAAAGAAAAATGCACACCAAATAATTATAAAGGCTATTGTTGCATAAATAGTATAATCGCTCATTTTTGATGTTGCGGTTTCCTGTGCAATAACAATTAAAGCAATCCACGCCATTGAAACAAATCCGATATCTTTAATGCTTATTGCTTTAATATTGTTAATTGTTTTGCATGAAATTAAAAGTAACAAAAATGAATACATATATGAAAATCTGTATGGCAAATCATTTGGAAAATGCAAAGCATGCCAAATGTAATTGGCAACATTATTGTCAAAACAGAAAAGGAAAAACAGCAAGAGTAATATATATATTCCTTTTTCTCTGGTTTTAATATTTTTATTGATTACAAATAAAGGAACAAGTATCAGTGTTAAAATACCGCAGTAAACGTTTGGCAATACATCGTCGCCGCTTGAACGTATAGTTGTTTCAAGAAAAGCAAAATGATTTTTAATAAAATCAAATATTCCAAAGTAACTTTCAAATGTTTTCGGAAATGTTCCGGAAGTTGCACTTGACGATGTAAGAATAAAGTATACCGGTACAAGGAAAAAAGCACAAATCATTCCAACACAAAGAGAAGATAAGGCAAAGTTAATTCCTCTGTTTATGAATTTATTACAAAGAATCTTATTTTTAACATCTTTTGATTTAATTTTACTGCTTAAATTGTTATTGATAAAATAATACGCAATAAAGTAAATTACAGCAAAAATACAAGCCATATAGCCCATGTAGTAATTGCAAAACAGCATGAGAGCTAATGAAATAATGTACAGCTTTGGCTTACCCTCGTTAATTATTTTTTCTATGCCTAATACTACAAACGGGAATAAAACTAACGCGTCAAGCCACATAATATTCCAAAAATAAGCAAGAAAATAAGCACAAAATGCATAAAGCAATCCAAAAACACTGATGAATACATTATTTACTTTTTGACTTTTTCTTAAATAGTAGGAAAATGAGCCGGAAGAGAGAATGCATTTAAATCCAACAAGAAAGCTTATTGCAAACGGAATCTGAATTCTGTCAAATAAAAAAATTAATGCACTTAAAGGGCTTGAAAGATAGTTAAAATAGTTGCCTAAAAAACTTGAGCCTCCGCCTGAAGTAAAGCTGTATATAAAGCTTTTTCTTTCAACAATTCTGTCAAACAATTCCGTGAAAAGCGGACCGTATTGATGATATAAGTCCATTCTTAAAACAGTTGTATCGCCAAAAGGGAAAACACTGAACAATATATAGAAAAATAACAAGCAAATTAATGCGCCAAGCATTGATAAAAATGAATATCTGTTATAAAAAAATATTTTGTAAATTTTGCCGTTTCTCTTGTTTTCGGCACTGCTTAAACAATCAAATACAAATACCCTTGCAACGGCATAATTTAATATAAACACGAATACTCCGGCTGCAAACCAAGCAGAATATGAATATCCGTTTAAGAGTTTGCAAATAAGCAAATCAAATAATTTGTATATGCCAAAATGAAGCAAACAATTTAAAACAGAAAATAAAAGTTGTTTAGCCGTTGAATTAATGCCTTCATCTTTAAAAACAAAATACCGTTCTGTTAAGTAAAGTATTATTTCGCCTGTAATAAAGCCAATTAGAACGGATATTTGAGTGTTAACTCCCAAAAATGTTTTAAAAATTTGTTTAATACATATTATTGAAATAAATGATAGTAAAAATGAAACAGCGTAGTTAATAGTTTCACCGTTAATCAGTTTGTTAGATTTTGTTTTGCATGTTTTAATTGTGTTTTTCATAAATAAACCTGCCTGTTTAATATCTTATAAAATAATAACATAATATCAATCATTCATCAATCATTTATTGATGAATTTTTTGAGTAATATTTAGGGACAAGATAACATATATCTTACTGTGAGGTGACGGAATTGAGTTTAGAAACAGTTACTCCGTATTTAACCGATGATATATGCAATTTGATTTTATCGTTGCCTAAAGAAATATTAAGGCAACTGACAGAAATAAGAATAAGAAGAAATTTGCCTGTTGTTTTGGTGTTTGGCAGGCAGTCGCTGTTTGTTACCGAATCAGGCAAATTACTTAATTTCGCATCTGATTATTGTTATGTTGTATATGACGAAGAATTTGATTTGTTGTATAAACGGTTGAGCAATTATTCCGTTCACACAGTAATTGATGATGTTGTTAACGGTTTTATAACATTAAATGGTGGAAATAGGGTTGGAATTGCATCTACCGCAGTTATTAAAGAAAATAGTGTGTTTTCTGTTAAAGATGTAAGTTCATTTAACATAAGGATTGCGAAGGAAATTAAAAACTGTGCACGCCAAATAATGAATACTCTGTATGTTAATGAATTGCCAAGTATTATTGTTGCTTCACCGCCGGCAGGCGGAAAAACAACCTTTTTGCGTGATTTGGGCAGATTATTATCTTCAGGTTTTAACAGTAAATACCGTAAAATTTCTTTTATTGATGAAAGATGTGAGATCGCTTTCAAAAACTCAGGAAAAATAATTGCAGATATAGGTGTTAATTCCGATGTTATTTCAGCATTTCCAAAGGCAAAAGGAATTGAAATTGCAATACGAAGTTTATCACCGGAGTATATAATTTGTGATGAAATTACATCTTTAAATGAAGTGTATCAAATTGAGCAAGGTTTTTTATCCGGCGTTGGGTTTGCTGTTTCGGTTCATGCGTCTTCATTGCAGGATATTGTTAATAAACCCATAGTGCAGCGGTTAATTTGTTCCGGTAATTTTAAGTATGTTGTGTTGCTGAAAAATTATACTAATGATTTTGATATTACGGAAGTAAGTGAAATAAGAAGTGAAATTTGTGGGAATTATTTTGATAAATTCGGTATCAATACTGACCGGTATAAGTATGGCTTATAAGTTGAGAGTTAAATATGTGATTTCGTGTGAATTAATCCAGATGTGCAATTTAATGAAGATTGAATTGGGTTATTACATAAACAGCACTGAATTAATAATTAAAAATTTAGCTGTAAACAGCAGTTTATCTCATTTAACATTCCTTAAAAATATTGATTTAAATTGCATAAATATTGATTGCGGGTTAAGTGATTTTGAAAATCAAAAATTAAATGCACTTTTTAATGTGCTTGGTAATACCGATGCAGATTCTGTTATAGAGGTAATAGATTCGGTTAAAATTGCTTTTGAAGACAGCAAAAATAAATATTACGAATATTATAAAAGTCATAGCAAACTGTATGCCGCTTTAGGTGTTTTTTGCGGTTTGGCTGTTTCAATTATATTGGCTTAAATTATGGTGTTGCTATGGATGTTAATTTAATTTTTAAAATTGCGGCTATAGGAATTATCGTGGCTGTATTAAATACTGTTTTGGTTAGAAGCGGCAGAGAAGACCAAGCAATGTTAACAACATTGGCAGGTGTAATTGTTGTTTTAATGATGCTTATTCCTGAAATTAGCGAGTTGTTTACAACAGTAAAGGCGCTGTTTGATTTATGATTGAAATTTTGGGCATATCGTTTTGCGCTTTGTTTTTAGGTGTGTTTGTTAAAGATTACAGTAAAACCGTATCTTTAATAATCATTCTTGCCGCATCCGGAATGATATTTTATTTACTTATAAATCAACTTATCGGAATATTCGGAAAGTTGTCGTCTATGTCTCAAGCTGTAGGTTCCGCCGAAGAATATATAAAAATTATGGTAAAAGTTTTAGGAATTACCCTTATATCACAATTTACTGCTGATTTATGCAGGGACGCAGGTGAAAATTCCCTTGCCAATCAAACTGAAACTGCCACAAAAATTGTTATTGTTGCAATGGTAATGCCTTTGTTTGAAACTGTTTTAAATATTATAACGGGACTTTTGAAATGAAAAAATTTTTAAAATACTTGTCGTTATTTTTGTGCTTATGCTTTTTTGCTTTTTTGCCGTTTACTGCTTTCGGTGAAGAAATTACAAATGAAAATGAATATGATTCTTTTTTATCAAACTATGATTTGTCTTCATTTGAATATTTGGATGAAGAAACATATGATTTTTTAAACGAGGCGGGTTTTCTTGATTTTAATTATGAAAAGCTTATAAATATTTCCTTTTCCGACTTTAAAACCATTTTAACAGATTCGGTAAAAAAATCAGTTAAAACGCCTTTTCAGTCAACATTGGTTATTTTGGTTTTTATTATATTGTCCGCACTTTTTAATAATTTAAAATCAAGTGTTAATGATAATGAATCATCAAGTCTTTATTCAACAGTCAGTGCACTTGTTATATCAATAATATTATGTTCTGAATTAAAAAATACGGTCGCTGTTGCGTGTACTTCCATATCGGTTTGCTCTGATTTTATGTACGCATTTGCACCTGCTTTTTGTGTAATTGCGGCTTGTTCCGGCAATGCTGTATCTTCGTTATCAACAAATGCCATGCTTTTGTTTTTGGCACAGGTATTAAATTACATATCAGCCAACATTTTTATACCGCTTTCAAATGCTTTTTTGGCATTGGGAATATGTTCCGGAATACGAAGCGAATTAAATTTAAGCGGAATAATAACAATGTTAAAAAAATACATAACAACGGCTATTTCGGTTTGTTCGGCAGCATTTGTGTCAGTGCTTTCTATCAAAACAGCAGTTGCTTCCAGGGCAGATGCTTTGGGACTGCGTTCTGTAAGGTTTGCCATAAATTCGGTTGTTCCGGTTATCGGAAGTGCAATCAGTGAGGGCTTGCTTTCTATTCAATCTTATTCTTCCTTAATTAAATCGGGCGTCGGTATAGTCGGCATTATTGCTGTTGGATTGGTTTTTTTACCTTCAATTATCCAGGTTGCTTTTTGGCGATTTTTTCTGAATTTTTCATCAGTTATTGCAGAAACATTTTGTGATAAATCTGTTTCATCGGTTATAAAAGCTTTTTGTGATGCATTACTTATTATGAATGTTATTTTGATTTTGTCGATGGTTACAACAATAATTTCATTAGGAATTTTAGTTGCAACAAAAGGTAGTTAAAATGGATTTTATTAAAAATTGGATTTTTTCAGTATGTACAACGCTTATACTGTCTGTAATATTTTCTGCGTTTATTCCTAAGGGTAACGTAGGTAAATTTTATAAGATTATAATATCTTTGTTTATTTTTGTTTCATTTATTTATCCGCTAACGGATTATGAGTTTAAAAATTTAAATGTTGAATTTCCTGCTTTTTCAAATGTTTATGTAAGTGAGCTAAATGATTCAAATAAAAAGAACATAGAATTATTAATAAAAACAAAATTGCAGGAACAAAACATTAACGCCAATGTAAGTGTTGAATGCAGTGCGAACAGCGAAGAAACGGAAATAGAGAAAATAAGCATTTATGTACCTGACGGCAGTAATGCAGAGGAAATTAAAGATTTTGTTTATAAGGAATTAGGGTTGGTAGCAGATGTTAAATGTTTGGGCGAGTAAGGTGAAAAAATTTTTTACCGATTTTACTCAATCAAAAAATAAAAATAAAATAATAATAGCCGTTGGTTTTGTAGGGATATTGTTAATTTTACTGTCGGAAGTTAATTTTTCGGGGAATTCAAATAATGATAAAATTCAGTATAACGAAACGGATTATAACGCTTATGTTGAGTCGTTAAACGTTCAGCTAACAGATATTATTTCAAGTATTGACGGTGTTGGTGAATGTAAGGTTATGATTACTCTGCGTAATACAAGTGAAAGTGTTTATGCAAAAAATACCGATTCCTCTTCAAGTGAAAATTCTAAATCGGAAAGTGATGAATATGTAATATATGACGGCGATGATGGTGATACGCCGCTGCTTTTAAAAGAAAAATTTCCAAATGTTGAGGGTGTTGCTGTGGTTTGCAGCGGCGGAGATAATACTGTAGTTAAGGAAAAAGTTATTAAATGCGTTTCAGCGCTTTTTAATATTTCATCAAACAGAATTTCTGTTTCAAAATTAAGTTCCGAAGGGTGATATTTATGGATGAAAATAAAGAAAAAAACGAGTTAGTGACATTAGGTGAAAACAAAAAGGTAAAAGGCTTGTTAACCGAGGATGAATTGAAAAAAAGAAAACGCAGAAAAACAAGAACTGCAATTTCTGTGTTTGTTCTTCTGCTTGCTGTGGGTATCGGCGGTAATTGGTATTGGGAAAACAGCGATATATCATCAAAAATCAGCTCAATTTCCACTTCAAATAAAACGCTTGGCGAAGCAACATATGTTGATGCAACTACCCAGGTTGATGCTACTGATGAAAATGATTATTTTTCATCGGCACGTGTTGACCGTCAAAAAGCAAGGGATGAAGCTTTGGAAGAATTGCAGGCTGTAGTTGACTCTTCTGAAGAAGGCGATGAAGCAAGAAAAACCGCTGCCGAAAGTATTTCAAAAATGTCATCATACATTGAGATAGAAAATAAAATTGAAACGCTTGTTCAGGCAAAAGGAGTAAATAATTGCCTTGCTGTTGTTGATAGTGAAGGCACAAGGGTTGATGTTATTGTTGACAGTGAAGAATTGACAGATGAATTAATTTTACAGATAAAAGAAATTGCTACAACGCAGTTGGGATGCGGATTTGAAAATGTTACAATAATACAGTCAAAATAAACTTGTATATTTATTTATTTTATGTTAGAATACAAAAAGCAAAGGAGTTTTAAATATGGAAATTTCAAATCACACTGCTAGAGGCAGTCTTGTAATATCCGAAGAAGCAATTTCTTCAATCATAACCAATGCAGCTAAAGATGTGGACGGTGTTACGGGATTTTCAAATAAACCCGCAGATGTTGTTTCCACAATTAAAAACGGCAGTTTGAAAGTTATGAGCCCTGTAAGAGTTGTTCAAGACGGGGATGCATTAAAAGTTTTTGTTTACATTAACATTGAAGCTGGTGCTAAAATTCAGCCTGTTGCAGAAAAAGTTCAGAAAGTTGTTAAAGAATCTGTTCAAAATATGACAGGCAAATATGTTTCAAAAGTTAATGTTATTATTGCCTCAGTTGAAAATGAAGAGCCTGAGAACTCTGTTGAACCTTGTGAAAGTGAAGAGTGATTATTAATTCGGCTGAAAGTATATTGTTTATTTTCAGCCGTGTTTTTTTGGAGGATATATGAATCGCAGTGAAATGAGAGAACAGGCTTTTGTTCTTATTTATGAAAGTGAGTTTTTTAAGGACAAGCCGTTAGATGAGTTGGAAGAAATTTACAGTGAAAATATTGCACCGCTTTCCGCTTACGGTAAAGAACTTTTTAACGGAACGGTTTCTTTAAAAAATGATATTGACGCAAAAATTGAGCCTTTGTTAAAAGGTTGGAAAATAAACAGAATTTCTAAAGTAAATCTTTCAATCTTACGTCTTGCAATTTTTGAACTTGATAATATGAATGACGTGCCGGAAAATGTTGTAATTAACGAAGCCGTTGAACTTGCCAAAAAGTATTCAGGCAAGGAAGATTCGGCATTCGTTAACGGTATTTTAGGCAGTTACTCAAGGAGCAAGTAATGTTTGTAGGTTTTGATACAAGTAATTATACTACTTCAGTTGCTGTTTTTGACGGAGAAAAAATAATTCAACGTAAAAAGTTGCTCACAGTTAGGCACGGTGAAAAAGGTCTTCGCCAAAGTGAAGCAGTTTTTCAGCATACCGTAAATTTACCTCAACTTGTTTCTTCGTTAAATTTAGGCGAAGTTAAAGTTAATGCTGTCGCCGTCAGCAATAAACCAAGAAATGTTGAAGAAAGTTATATGCCGTGCTTTCTTGTCGGTGAATGTAATGCAATTACCGTAGCCGAGTTTTCTAATGCACCTGTTTATAAAACATCTCATCAGGCTGGGCATATTTTGGCAGCACTTTACAGTGTAGATAAAATGGAGTTTATTAACAGTCCGTTTATTGCTTTTCATTTATCCGGTGGGACTACTGAAGCACTTCTTGTTACTCCTGATAAAAATGAGATAATAAAGGCGCAAGTTGTTTCTGAAAGCCTTGACCTTAAAGCAGGACAAGCTATTGACAGAACCGGCGTTATGTTGGGACTTGATTTTCCCTGTGGAAAAGAAATAGACGAGTTGTCTAAACAAAGTGATAAAAAATATAATTTTAAACCGTCGTTTAAAGGCATTAATTGTTCATTATCCGGCGTAGAAAACAAAGTTAAAAAAATGATTGAAAACGGTGAAAATCAATATGATGTTTCAAAGTTTGTTCTTCATTGTGTAACGTTAACAATAGATAAAATGTTAAATTTGATATTAGAAAAATATGGCAACATGCCTGTTATTTTTTCCGGCGGAGTTTCCAGTAACTCGTATTTACGCAATTACATTACCGAAAGGTATAACGCTTATTTTGCCGCACCGGAATTCAGTTGCGATAATGCAGCGGGTGTTGCCGTTTATGGATATTTGAAGTCATTATGAATGTAATTAATGTATCACAGTTAAACATGTATATTAAGGCGATATTCGATGAGAATGTGCCTTTAAATAATCTTTACATAAGCGGAGAAATTTCTAATTTTACCCACTACTACCGTTCCGGACATATGTATTTTACACTTAAAGATGATAAGGCACAGTTAAAAGCTGTAATGTTTTCATCTTATGCCCAGAGACTCAAGTTTAATCCGGAAAACGGAATGAAGGTGATTTGTAGGGGTAGGGTTTCTGTTTATGAAAAAAGCGGTGAATATCAATTATATGTTGATGATATGCAGCCCGACGGATTAGGTGCATTAAATCTCGCCTTTGAACAATTAAAAGAAAAATTGTTTAATGAGGGCGTTTGTAGTGATGAAATAAAAAAGCCGTTACCCTTATATCCTAAAAAAATCGGTGTTGCCACTTCAAATATAGGTGCGGCAGTTGAGGATATTAAGAATATTACCGCACGCCGTTATCCGTTGGCAGAGCTTGTTATAGTTCCAACAACAGTGCAAGGTGAATCGGCAAGTAATGATATAGTTAAATCAATAGAATTGCTTGATAAAATGCCAGATGTAGATGTTATTATAGTTGGCAGAGGCGGCGGTTCGGCTGAAGATTTGTGGGCGTTTAACACTGAAGAGGTTGCACGTGCGGTTATCGCTTGTAAAACGCCTGTTGTTTCTGCTGTAGGTCATGAAACAGATTTTACTATTTGTGATTATGTGGCAGATTTAAGGGCGCCTACACCAAGTGCAGCAGCAGAGCTTGTTTGCCCAGATATATCTGTTCTTACAAGTAACATTAAGATTATGTCGGACAAGATCAATACATTAATTAACAATCGTTTAAATGATGAAATGCAGAGAGTGGACGAGCTGTCAAATTCAAATGTTTTATCGGATTTCAGCGAATTGATTGGTATGTATGAGGATAATTTACTTGTTCTTTCCCGACGTGTAAATGATGCATTTCAGTATAGTGTTGAAAGTTTGGAAAATAATTTTTCACTGCTTGTAAGTAAACTGGATGCTTTAAGTCCTCTTGCGGTTTTGGCCCGTGGTTATTCGGTATGTAAAAAAAATCAAAATATAGTTAAATCAACTAATGATGTTGAAGTCGGCGATGAACTGAACGTTGTTTTTGCCGACGGTAACATTGATTGCGTTGTTTCAGAGGTAAATATAAATGAATGATAATTTAACATATGAAAATGCTGTAAAGCGTCTTGAAGAAATAGTTTTAATATTAGAAAAAAACGAAGTATCTCTTGAAGAAAGTATGAAATTGTTTGAAGAGGGTACTGCACTTTCTGTGTATTGTAATAAATTGCTTAGCGAAGCAAAGCAAAAAATTACTGAAATTAACAAGAATTAAGGTGTTTGCATATGAATAAAGAAGATTTTAATAAAATCCTTGGCGATGATATTGAAATGGTTGAAAAAGGCATAGTTAATTATTTGCCGAAATGTTTTGATAATCAGGATGAAGTTGTTGAAGCAATGAAATACAGCCTTGTTAACGGAGGAAAAAGATTAAGACCTGTGTTTTGTTTGGAATTTGCAAACTCGTTGGGTCTTGATAAAACTAAAGCACTTCCGTTTGCATGTGCAATAGAATATATTCATACATACAGCCTTATTCACGATGATTTGCCTTGTATGGATGATGATGATTACAGAAGAGGAAAACCCAGCTGCCATAAGCAGTTTGGTGAAGCAACAGCTCTTCTTGCAGGCGATGCCTTGCTTACTCATGCTTTTCAAATAATTACCGAAAGTGATTTGCCAAGTGAGAAAAAAGTTGAAGCCGTTAGTTTGCTGTCTCAAAACAGCGGTGTAAACGGGATGATTGGCGGTCAGGTTATAGATTTAAAATATGAACAGGAAGACCCTGATATAAGTCAAATTTTGTCTGTTCATAAATTGAAAACAGGTGCATTAATTTCTGCTGCATGTCTTTTGGGATGTATTGCAGGAAGTGCAACTGATAAGCAATTTGCCGCTGCTTCAAAATATGCTTATACTTTGGGTATTGCTTTTCAAATTAAAGATGATATTTTGGATGTTGTCGGAAACAGTGAAATATTAGGTAAGCCTGTAGGCTCGGATTGTGAAAACGACAAAACAACATATGTAACTATTACAGGAATTGAAAAAGCGCAAAATGATGTTGCCGAGTTAACTGAAAAAGCAATTAAATTACTTGATGTTTTTGATAATAATGAATTTTTGAGCGAACTTTCAAAAATGCTTGTAAACAGAAATAAATAATGCCGCAATTGGCAATGAAAAGAGTTGATTATGTGTCTGTTCTTGACAGAGTTAATTCCCCTAAAGATTTAAAAAATTTAAACAGTGAAGAATTAGATACGCTTTGTGGCGAGATAAGAGAGCTTTTAATAGAAACCGTTTCGAAAAATGGCGGTCACTTAGCTTCAAATTTGGGAACGGTTGAGCTTACAGTTGCTATTCATAAAGTTTTTAACAGTCCTCTTGACCAAATTGTATTTGATGTTGGCCATCAATGCTATACTCATAAAATTTTAACCGGCAGAAAAAATGAATTTTCTACATTAAGGCAAGAAAACGGTATCAGCGGTTTTACAAGACCTGTTGAAAGTGAACACGATATTTTTTCAAGCGGTCATTCAAGTGTTTCTATTTCCCAGGCAATAGGTCTTGCAAAAGCAAAAAAAATTAAGGGCGAAAAAGGTAAGGTTATAGCAATAATAGGCGACGGAGCTTTAACCGGCGGTTTGGCTTATGAAGCGCTGAATAACAGCGGTGATGAGCAAGATAATTTAATAATAATTATTAATGATAATAATATGTCAATAAGTCAAAATGTCGGCTCTATGTCAAAACATTTAACTTTAATCAGAACATCTCCTAAATATTACACTTTTAAATCAAAAGTTCGCAGATGTCTTGCTAAATTGCCGAAAATAGGCGATAAAATCAATAAATTTGTAACTGTTCTTAATACAACAATCAGAAAACGGGTATATCACTCAACATTTTTTGAAGATTTAGGATTCAGATATTACGGACCGATTAACGGTCATGATATTGACAGTCTTGTTTCTGTTCTTAATGCTGCAAAAGCTCACAATCATTCAGTTGTAATTCATGTTGATACAATTAAAGGTAAAGGGTATAATTTTGCAGAGGAAAACCCTACGTTGTTTCACGGAATCGGTAAATTTAACATCGAAACCGGTGAACCTTTATCATCCGGAGAAAACTTTTCGTCCGAATTCGGTAAAACAATGTGTGATTTAGCTGAAAAAGACAGCAGAATTTGTTGTGTAACTGCAGCAATGGCAGAGGGTACCGGACTTGCAACTTTCGCTGAAAAATTTCCTCAAAGATTTTTTGATGTGGGAATTGCAGAGCAACATGCCGTAACATTTTCAAGCGGTCTTGCAAAAAACGGAATGGTTCCTGTTTTTGCCGTGTATTCAACATTTTTGCAAAGGTCTTATGACCAATTAATACATGATGTTGCAATGCAAAATTTAAAGGTTGTTTTCGGAATTGACAGAGCCGGATTTGTGGGCGAGGACGGTGAATCACATCAAGGCGTTTTTGACGTTTCCTTTTTAAATTCCGTCCCCGGATTAACGATTTTCGCCCCGGTTAATTACGAAGAACTTTCAATGATGTTTATTGAAGCAATTTACCACACTGACGGAGCTGTTGCAGTAAGATATCCAAGGGGTAAAGAACCGAATATTGAAGGCTATGAATACTCTAAAAACAGTTTTGATGTTTTTGGTAATATTGACAGCGATGTTTGTTTGGTAACTTATGGCAGAGAATTTGCTAATTGTCTTGCTGCATGCAATGAAGTTGATAATTGTTTTGTTTTGAAATTAAATAAAATTAAACCTATTGACAATAATGTACTAAATTGTCTTACTAATGTAAAAAAGGTGCTTTTCTTTGAAGAAGCTGTTAAATCAGGCAGTGTGGGCGAAAGTTTTGGTTGCATGCTTGAAGAAAACGGATTGAATGTTAGCTTTAAACACATTGCCGTAAATGATGAATTCATTAAGCAGGCAAATGTTGACAGTCAGTTGAAAAAGTATAAACTTGATAAAGATTCTATTATTGAAGAGGTATTAAATGGCAAAAAAAGTCAGGCTTGATGTTGCTGTGTATGAAAAAGGATATGCTCCAAGCCGTGAAAAGGCAAAAGCAATCATAATGGCAGGTCAGGTATATGTTAATAATCAAAAAGTAGATAAAGCCGGCACTGAAATTAAAGAAGACGATTTGCTTGAGGTTCGAGGTAAAACACTTCAATATGTCAGCCGTGGAGGATTAAAACTTGAAAAGGCAATGCAAAATTTTCCTATTGATTTAAAAGGTAAAATTTGTATGGATGTGGGTGCTTCAACCGGCGGTTTTACAGATTGTATGCTTCAAAACGGTGCAATTAAAGTATATTCGGTAGATGTAGGTTACGGTCAACTTGCATGGAAACTTCGTTGTGATGAAAGAGTTGTTAATCTTGAAAGAACAAATTTCAGGTACGTTACGAACGAAGAGATTAAAGATAAAATTGATTTTGCTTCGGTTGATGTATCATTTATATCTTTAAAACATATTTTTCCGAACTTACATAAATTCTTGTCTGAAAACGGAACAGCCGTGTGCCTTATTAAGCCGCAATTTGAAGCTGGTAAAGATAAGGTAGGTAAAAAGGGCGTTGTTCGTGACAAAAGTGTTCATTTGGAAGTTGTTAACAAGATTATAGAATTGGCTGTTGAAAACGGATTTTCGGTCGAAGGATTGCAATTTTCACCGATTAAAGGACCTGAAGGAAACATTGAATACTTAATATATTTGGTTAAGTCAGATAATCCACTTGTTTCAGAATCTGTTAATGCAGATTCTTTGGTTAACACATCTCATGAGGAATTATTATGATTTTTTCATTGTTTGGTAATTTTGATAAAATTGAATCATGTAAAATAGTTGATAAAATTATTGATGTTTTGGAAAGTTCAAATGTTAATCTTTGCTTTTTAAAGAAATATGATAAGAAATTTACGGGAAATAGTTGTAAGTTTTTTGAAACTGAAAAAGAGCTTTTTGAAAATTGTGATATGGCTATTGCAGTCGGCGGCGACGGAACAACCGTTAAAATTGCTAAAAACGCAGCCATGTTTGACAAACCGACGCTGGGTATTAACGGCGGAACTCTCGGCTTTTTAAGTGGTATTGAAAAAAATGAAGTAAATCTTTTATTAAATGTCTTAAAAAATGATTACAAACTTGAAAAAAGAATTATGCTTAAAGCAACTGTTGTTGACAAAAACGGAAATGAAAAAACTTTTCATTGTTTAAATGACGCCGTTGTTTCCAGAGGCGATTTTTCTCGATTAATTAATTTTAATTTAACTTCGGACGGCAGGGAATTGCTTGATGTCAGAGCTGACGGGGTAATAATTTCAACACCTACCGGTTCAACAGCTTACTCCCTTGCAGCAGGAGGACCGGTATTAAGTCCTGATTTAAATTGTTTTGTTGTAACTTCGATTTGCCCTCATTCTTTGGTGGAAAGAAGTACGGTTGTAAACAGCTTAAATGAGCTTGTTGTTCATATTGTCAGTGATGTTGATAACAGTGCAATTTTGACTTGCGACGGTGAAGAGCCGGTTGAAATTAAACAATCTACAAAAATTGTTATTTCATTGTCAGAATATACTGCTAAACTTGTTAAAATTAAACCGGATAATTTTTATGAGATATTAAAGAAAAAAATTATTGAAAGGGGAGTTTAAATGAAAAAAAGAAGACAAGCTGAGTTGCTGGAGATTATTAATAACAATGATGTTGAAACTCAGGAAGAATTACAGCTTAGGCTAAAAAATTCAGGCTTTGAGGTTACTCAGGCTACAATTTCCCGTGATATTCGTGAACTGCGTCTTGTAAAAGAACTCTCTAAATCAGGCAGATATGTATATTCTTTGGGAAAAAAGAATGTTAACGATAATTCTATAGGCAGGTTTTCTGCAATATTCAACGAATCCATTATCAGTGTTGATTATGCAATGAACACAGTTTGTGTTAAGTGTTTTTCAGGCACTGCAAATGCTGCATGTGCCGCTATTGATTCAATGCATTGGGATGGCGTTGTCGGTACTATTGCAGGTGATGATACTATTTTTGTTCTTTGTAAAACTGAAAATGACGCTGAAACTTTTTCATATAATTTGGAGAAAACAATAAAAAATGCTTAAAACTCTTAATATTGAAAATATTGCCGTTATTGAAAAGGCAGAAATTGAATTTAATAAGGGGTTAAATGTTTTAACCGGTGAAACAGGTGCCGGTAAATCAATAGTTGTTGATTCTATTAACGCTGTTTTAGGTGAACGTACTTCAAAAGAACTTGTAAGAAACGGAGCCGATTACGGCTTTGTTTCCGCATTGTTTGATGATATTCCTCAAAATGCCGTTGATAAAATTTTAAATTTCGGAATACCTGTTTCTGTTGATGACGGATTGCTTATAACCAGAAGGATAAGTGCTAACGGTAAATCTGTTTGCAAGTTAAACGGTAATTCGGTAACTGTTTCCATGCTTAAGGAAATAGGGCAAATGCTTGTAAATATTCATGGTCAACATGACAGTCAGGCACTGCTTAATGCTGATTTGCATTATCAGTTTATTGATATGCTTTTGCAAAATAAAGAATTATTAGATAGATATAAAGAAAGTTTTCATAAGTTAATTACTGTAAGGCGAAAACTAAAATCATTGACTGTTAATGAAGAAGAAAAAGAAAAAAAGCTTGAGCTTTTGAATTATCAAATTAATGAGCTTGAAAATGCAGATATTAAAGTGGGCGAACGAGATTCGTTAATAAAAAGAAAAAATTTGGCTGAAAATGCTGAAAATATATTGTCTGCACTTAATATGGCGTTGCTTTCTTTAAACGGCGATGATGAAAATTCAGGTGCTTCAACATTAATTTTATCGGCACTTACTAATCTTCAAACAGCTTTTTCGGATAGTGAAAATAATCCTATAATTTCTAAGTTTACAGATGTAAGTGAAACTATTGAAGAAGTTAAAGATTTAATTGAAAAAGAACTTGATTCTATTGATTTTGATGAAAATGATTTAGAAGAAATTGAAGAAAGACTTGATTTTCTATATAAACTTAGTTTAAAATATGGAAATACTGAGCAAGAAATGTTGGATTTTCTTGAAAATGCAAGAAAACAAAAAGAAGCTGTTTTATATAATGATGATGAACTTGAAAAATTATCGGAATTGTATGACGAGTATTTAGAAAAAGCCGTAAATTTAGCAGAAAAATTGTCTGCCGAACGAAAAAAAACAGCAAAACTTTTTGAAGTGTCCGTTAAAGAACAGTTAGAGTTTCTTGATATGCCTAAAATTGATTTTATTGTTAATTTTGAAAAAGGCAATTTAACTTCAAACGGATTTGATAAAATTGATTTTTTAATTTCAACCAATCCCGGTGAACCGCCCAAACCGCTTGCTAAAATTGCTTCAGGCGGTGAGCTTTCAAGAATTATGCTTGCAATAAAAAGTATTGTTGCTAAAAATGATACGGTATATACTTTGATTTTTGATGAAATTGATACTGGTGTGTCCGGCAGAGCAAGCAGAAAAATCGGACTTAGATTGCATGATGTTTCAAAAAACACGCAGGTTATAACAGTAACTCATTCGGCACAAATTGCATCTGCGGCAGATGAGCATTATTTAATTGAAAAACATTATGCCGGCGACGGAAGAACATATACAGAGGTTAAGCCTCTTAATTTTGAAGAAAGAAAATTGGAATTAGCTCGAATTATGGGAGGTCTGGAAATTACGGAATCTCTTTTGAATTCGGCTGAGGAACTATTAAGGCAATCAAATAATGGGAATTAATATTGAGCAAAAATAAAAAACGGCACGTGTTGTAAAGTTTATTAATAAATTATTTTTCGGAGGATGTATATAATATGGGAGTTTATGAAGAATTAAAAGAAAGAGGACTCATTGCTCAAATTACAAATGAGGATGAAGTCAGAGATTTAATAAATAACGGTAAAGCTGTTTTTTATATTGGTTTTGACCCAACTGCCGACAGCTTGCATGTTGGCCATTTTATGGCGTTATGCCTTATGAAAAGGCTTCAAATGGCAGGCAATAAGCCTATTGCACTTATTGGCGGCGGTACCGGTATGATTGGCGACCCAAGCGGTAAAACCGATATGCGTAAAATGCTTACACCTGAAATTATTCAACATAACTGTGATTGCTTTAAAAAGCAAATGTCTAAATTTATTGACTTTTCCGAAGGAAAAGCAATGATGGTTAATAATGCGGATTGGCTTCTTGACCTTAATTACGTAGATGTACTTCGTGAGGTTGGTGCTTGTTTCAGCGTTAACAGAATGCTTACTTTTGAATGTTATAAACAAAGAATGGAACGTGGACTTTCGTTTCTTGAATTTAACTATATGATTATGCAAAGTTATGATTTTTATACTTTGTATAAAAAATACGGTTGTAATCTTCAGTTCGGCGGAGATGACCAGTGGTCAAATATGATTGGCGGTATGGAACTTATTCGCAAAAAACTGCAAGGTAACGCTAATGCTATGACAATTACACTTCTTACCAATTCCGAAGGTAAGAAAATGGGCAAAACCGAAAAAGGTGCAGTATGGCTTGATGCAGAAAAAACATCACCATATGAATTTTATCAATATTGGCGCAATGTCGGTGATGATGATGTTATTAAGTGTATGAAACTTTTAACATTTGTTCCTATGGAGCAAATTAAAGAATATGAAAAATTTGAAGGCGCACAGCTTAATCAAGTTAAAGAAGTGCTTGCTTTTGAGCTTACTAAAATGATTCACGGTGAGGAAGAGGCTGTTAAAGCTCAAAACGCAGCAAAAGCTCTTTTTGCAGGCGGTGCCGATAATTCAAATATGCCGTCCACCGCTCTTTCTGATGATGATTTTGTTGACGGTAAAATTTCTGTTATTGATATGATGATTAAAGCAAATATTGCTAAGTCAAAAGGCGAAGGAAGACGTCTTATTACTCAAGGCGGTGTTTCTGTTAATGATGAAAAAGTTACAGATGCAAATGCAAGCTATGATAAATCAATTTTTGAAAATGATTTAATTTTGAAAAAAGGTAAAAAAGTATTTCATAAATTCACACTTGCGTAATTCATTTTCTTGCTGAATTTTAAGAGAGGTTTCAGTTGATACCTCTCTTTTTTTGTGTTTATTTAATGTTGATAATATAAATTTGATATGATATTATGATGTTAAATATTGTATTAACGGTGGTTTGTATGAAGAAATCTAAAAGGAAGATGATTGCCTTATCCGCATTAATATTACTGATTTGCTTGTGTATTGCTGTTGCTTTTGTTGTTAAGCCTCTTTACAGTAGCAAAAATACTAATGTTAATAATGAAAACAACAGTATAAGCAGTTGGTCTGTCGGCAGTCCTATGTATTTAGATTATAAACAATCTATGAATCCGGATGCTGTTAAAAGCATTGAAATTGATGATGATAAAGTTGTTTTGCAAAATGAAAATTCAACTGCAGTTTATGGCGCTGTAACTAAAACAGAACATATTAGCGGAAATGATTTCTATAATTACTGGAACAGTTTTGATTTAGCCGATATATCACCTATAGATTTATCGGAATACAGTGATATCAGAATAGATTCCGTTTGTGAAAACAGTAATAGTATAGCTTGTAAATATAAATTGTATAGTATAGATGATGAACCTATACTTTTAGGTTTTGTTTGCCAAGATGAATTTGGTAACGATGTTGTTTGGTGTATCAGTGATATAAATAATGATGCCATATACAAAAAACAGATTTCCGTTACAAAAAAATCTGCAATAGAAACAGCAGATGAAAAGCATAATGAATTGTATTCCGATATGAATTACTCTATTAATGATGTTGCATTTAAAGATAAGCGTGAACAGTATTATGCTTGGAATACACTATATAATCCAAATGACAGCGGACATGCATATTATGCTGTTACTTTTTTTGATGAAGATTTGGTGGCAGACTATTATTATTACTGCATTGATGCCATAACAGGTGATATAATTTATAATTCAATGATGAGGGATTGATTATGAAAAATCCCAATTGCAAATATATTATTTCTTTTGGTGTTAAGGATAATATTATAGTTGCGTTTGTTGCTTTACTTTTAGATGCAGCTGCGTTCTTTTTACATAGGCAGGGTGGTGGCTTTTTTATTGCCACCGTTGTTTTTGGTGGATTTTTTACATTGATTTTTGTTATTGGATTTTATCGAACTTTATTTAATAAAATCTATATTTATGATAATTATTTTATTCACGTAACTTCTCCGTTTAAGGAATATATTGTAAATGATTACGAGGTTAAGGATGCTTGGATTTGTCAAAAAAATCCGTCAAAGGGTGCAACCAGTTATTATTTTAATTATATTACAAATGACGGGGTAAAAAGAAAACTACTTGTTCCGCCTACAAAACTTGATTTTGCCGATTATTTGGCGGAAAGGCTAAAAGGTAATGAAGTTTCAGATTATGAAACACACATTGCTGTTGAGTCAGCTGTTATTTCTAAAAAGCATTTTACTTTTCGCAAAATTTTGCCTGTATTAATGGTGACGTTTTGTGTAATATTTTTTATTGTAATGTTTATATATGTGATTCTTTACGGCGGAAACAAAACACCGTATACTGCCGCACAGGTAGCTGAGATTATGCAAAGTTACGGTTATGAGGCTGTAGATAATACTGAAGAAATGCAGGCTCAAAACTCTTCAATAGAACACAGTGTGTATTGTGTAAGTTATTACCCGTATATTGAATTTACTTTTATTGAAATGGATTCGGATGCAAGTGCAAAATCGTTATTCACTTCGCTTCATAAACAATTTTGGGAAAAACGTAGATACAATACAAATGTAGGTGAAAATTATTACAACAATTATTCAAGTATGGATTATCATTTAGAGGATGATTATTACTCTAACATAGTTCGTGTATCAAATACCGTGGTGTTGGCAATTTCAAAAGAAAATACGCAGGATAAAATTTATGAACTTTTGGAAGCTATGGATTACGACCCTAAAACAGATAATTTTAAGTTAAAAATCAAATAACAATAAAAAATACCATTTCATTAATTTGAAGTGGTATTTTTTATGTTCATTTTTGTTGATAATATTACACCATAATGTTATAATAATCATAATTATGTAAATGGTGATTTTTATGGAAGATATTAAGCAAAAGATTGAAGAATTAAGAAAAACATTAAGGTATCATTCCGACAGGTATTATAATGATGATGCTCCTGAAATTGAAGATTATGAGTATGATATGATGATGAGGGAGTTAAAAAAATTAGAAGAGCAATATCCTGAATATGATACGCCGGACTCTCCTACAAAGCGTGTTGGCGGCAAGGCTGATAATTCGTTTGAAAGTGTTGTTCATTCCGTTAGGATGGAATCTTTACAGGATGCTTTTTCAAAAGAAGAATTATTGGATTTTGATAATCGTGTAAAAGATAGCGGATTTATACCAAAATACTGCGTAGAACCAAAAATTGACGGTTTATCGGTTAGTTTGGAGTATGAAAACGGCTTGTTTGTACGAGGTTCAACACGTGGCGACGGTAATGTTGGTGAGGATGTAAGCGGGAATTTACGTGTTATTCACAATATTCCTCTTAAACTTAATGAAAATATACCTTTTCTTGAAGTAAGAGGCGAAGTTTATATGCCTAAAAAAAGCTTTGAAAAGGTTGTTGACAGGCAATTATTGAACAATGAAAAGCCCTTTAAAAATCCACGTAATGCAGCAGCCGGTTCATTAAGGCAAAAAGACAGTAAAGTTGCTGCTACAAGAGGCCTTGATATTTTTGTTTTTAATATTCAACAAATCGAAGGTAAGGTATTAACTTCACATAAGCAAAGTCTTGACTATTTAAAATCTCTTGGGTTTAATACTGTTCCCGATTATAAACTTGTTGATAATATAGATGATGCAATTAAGCAAATAAATATAATAGGGGAAATGCGCGGAGATTTAGAATTTGATATTGACGGTGCCGTTATTAAAGTTGATGATTTTGAAATGCGCAGTCAGTTAGGTTCTACGGCAAAATTTCCAAAGTGGGCAGTTGCTTTTAAATATCCGCCTGAAGAAAAACAAACAAAGTTAATAGACATAGAAATTGCGGTTGGAAGAACAGGTGTTTTAACTCCTACTGCTGTTTTAGAGCCTGTTCATCTTGCAGGCACAACAGTTTCAAGGGCAACGTTGCACAATCAGGATTTTATTAATGAAAAAGGAATTGCAATAGGTGATGTTGTTACGGTCAGAAAAGCCGGCGATATTATACCCGAAGTTCTTTGCGTAAATGAAAAAAACGGAAACGAAACTTATGTTTTTCCTACGTATTGCCCAAGCTGCAACAGTCCTGTTATCCGTGAGGACGGTGAATCTGCTATAAGGTGTATTAATCCGGATTGTCCTGCTCAGCTTTTGAGAAATTTAATTCATTTTTGTTCAAGAGATGCTATGGATATTGAAGGACTCGGACCTGCTATTTTGGAAACTTTTGTTGATGAAGGTTTGATAACTAAAACAGAAGATATTTACGGTTTAACCTTTGATAAAATCAATAATAAAAATATTGACGGATTTAAAGATAAAAGCATTAACAACATAATTAATTCAGTTGAGAAATCAAAAAGTAATGATTTATCAAAGTTAATTTTTGCATTGGGTATCAGGCATGTTGGGTCAAAAGCAGGAAAATTATTGGCAGATAATTTTAAATCTATTGATAATTTAATGAATGCTTCTGTTGATGACATTTTAAAAATTGACGGATTTGGTGAAGTAATGGCAGACAGCATTGTTAATTATTTTAAAAATCCGGAAACTGCGGAATTGGTTAATGAATTGAAACAACAGGGCGTAAATATGAATTCAAATACAGTTGTTAAAGACAACAGATTTGAAGGTCAGACTTTTGTTTTAACAGGAACTTTACCAACTTTAAAACGTTCGCAGGCATCTGAAATTATCGAATCATTCGGCGGAAAAACATCCTCAAGCGTTTCAAAGAAAACTACTTATGTTTTGGCAGGAGAAGAAGCCGGAAGTAAACTTGATAAAGCCAATTCTCTTGGTGTTAAAGTTATAGATGAAAATGAATTTATGGAAATGATAAAATGAGAGAATTTAGAAAAAAACAGAAAAGATTATATAAAATAATGATGTGCCTTGTTGTGTTTACCGCTGTTTATATTCTTGTATACATTGGTATTCAACCAACTGTGGTAAACTACAGTTCACAACTTAATTTATATTTAAGTTATGTAACAGATATTTCTATAATTGCATCTCTTGTTGTAATTTTTTTATATTATAACAAGTATGGCAAAAGTGATTCTTTTCTTGAAAGAACAGAATGTGAGATAGATGATTATGCTTATTATTATACAGCCGACGCTGAATGTGATGAAACACGTTTTTTAAACAAACTGTCTCATAATTTAGCTGAAAATCATTTTAATGTTTCAAGCAATATTGAGGCAGGTGATTTTGAGTTTGATGTTTTCGGATTCAAGAAAAAAGAAATGTTTTATGCTGTAAATGTTGAGTCCGTGTCAAGAAATGATGTTCTTGCTTATCTTGATGCAGTGGTTACGGATGTTACGGTCCAAAGGGTTAAAAGGTCGGGAAATATTGTTTTATGTTTTGTAACTGATAATGCTCAGGAAGATGCTGTTGCAATTTCAAAAATGATTACTCCTATTGGTAAAAAAGAACAGTTGAAAATTGCAATGGTAATAATTGAACCGGGTACACGAAAGTGTTATTTTTTGGGAAATATGCAAACAAAATGTCAACAAATGATTTTACAATTTGTACTTAATACTAATTCGCCTATACCTGAAAAATTAAAAGGCGAAAGGCGAATGAAATTTCAAGATGATCTTGAAGAAAAAATGAAATCATTCAATATTAAAGAATTTAAAGACGGTGTATTTTATTCTCACTGAAAGGTTAGTTATGCAAATTAAAAACAGATTTAATAATTATAAAGAACTTTTAGAATTTTTAAAAGATAAAAAAGTTGCTTTTGTAGGAATGGGCGTTGCAAATATTCCTTGTGCAAAATGGCTTGCATCATACGGTATTAACGTTTTTGCCTGCGATAAAAGAGATAAAGAATATATAGGCAATGATGTTTGTGCCGAACTTGAAAATTTAAATGTTACTTTTTCGCTTGGCGAAAATTATTTGGATATATTGCCGGATATGGATTTAATCTTTCGCTCGCACGGAATTTTGCCTTTTCAAAATCCTTGGATTGGCGAATGTATTAAAAGAGGGCAGTGTGTAACAACGGAAATGGAAGTATTTTTTGATTTATGTCCTTCAAAAATTATTGCCGTTACCGGTTCAAACGGAAAAACCACAACGACCACATTAATTACAAAAATGCTTGAAAAAGAAGGAAATAAGGTGTTTTTAGGCGGTAATATCGGCAAAGCACTTATGCCTGAATTAGACAAAATAGGTGTTGATGATTTTGCGGTTGTTGAACTTTCTTCATTTCAATTACTAACAATGGGAAATATGGTTAATAAACCTGATATTGCTGTTGTAACAAATATTGAAAGCACTCACCTTGACCATCATGTTAATCTTGATGAATACGTTGATGCAAAAAGAAATATTTTGATTTATCAAAACAGTAATGCAAAAACCGTGTTAAATGCAGATTGTGATTATTCAATAGGTGGAAGCGTTTATCATGATATGAGATATGATGTTCGAGGAAAACTTTTTGAATTTTCTATTAATCATTCCGTTAAAAACGGTGCGTATCTTAATGAAAACGGAAATATCGTTTATGCTGAAAACGGCAAAGAAACAGTCGTAATGAGCAAAAATGACATTATTATTCCGGGTATGCATAATGTTGAAAATTACTGCACTGCAATTACCGCTGTTTGGGGTATGGTAAAGCCTGAAAATATAAAGTATGTTGCCCAAACGTTCGGCGGTGTAGAACACAGGATTGAGTTTGTTCGAGAATACAACGGTGTAAAATATTATAATGATTCTATAGCAACATCTCCTTCAAGAGTTATAAGCGGACTAAAGGCGTTTAATCAAAAAATAATAATGATATGCGGCGGCTCAGATAAGGGCAATGATATGAGCCAAATGGTTCCGTACATTTTGGATAAAGTTAAAATCCTTATACTTAACGGCGCAACAGCCGAAAAAATTTATAATACAGTTATTTCAGACAGCAATTTTAATGAAAGTAATATTCAAATTGTAAAAACAGATACTATGGAACACGCTTTGTTAAAAGCAAAAGATATGGCTGAAAAAGGTGATATTGTTTCCCTTTGTCCTGCTTGTCCTGCCTTTGACCAATTTAAAACATTCGAATTTAGGGGAAGAAAATTTAAAGAACTTGTTAATGGATTTGGTGAATAATGAATACTGTTGAATTAATTAAAAATTTAGTTAAATATCCTGCTGTTTCCGGTAATGAAAAAGATTTAATAAATTATTTGAAAGAAATTTTGAGTAATTACGGAACTGTAGAAACCGATTCTATGAATAATGTTATATGTACATTCGGAAACGGTTATCATGTTTTGTTGGACGCTCATATTGATGAAATTGGTTTTGTTGTTACTTCTGTTACCGATGACGGATTTTTAAAATTAGGGGCTGTCGGAGGCATTGACAACAGGATGTTGTTGGGCAGTGAAGTAACTGTTTGGGGTAAACAAAAGGTTAACGGTATAATTTCAACCTTACCTCCTCATTTGCAAAAAAGCTCTGATGAAAAGAAAGTGCCTGATTTAAATGAAGTTTCGGTTGACATCGGAATGAATAAAGAAGATGCATTAAAAGTAATTTCTTTGGGCGACAGAGTAACTTTTAAGCGAAAATTCAATGTTCTTTTAAATAATCAAATTTCTTCTAATTGTCTTGATGACAGAGCCGGTGTTGCCGCTGTTATTAACTCCCTTGACGAATTAAAAAAGTTACCTGTTAAAGTTACCGTTCTTTTTTCTACTCAGGAAGAAGTGGGTACAAGAGGTGCAAAAATAGGACCGCATGCTAAAAATATTGATGAATGTATTGCAGTTGATGTTTCTTTCGGTTATACCCCCGGTTGTGATAAAGAAGATTGTGGAGAAATCGGCAAAGGCGTTATGATAGGTTATTCACCGATTTTAGATAGGGAAAATTCAAATGTTTTAAAAAATGTTGCTTTAGAGTGTAACATTCCTTTTCAACAGGAAATTATGAACGGCAGAACCGGAACTAATGCAGATGTTATTTCTGTTTGCGAAAACGGAATAAAATGTTCGTTGCTTTCTATTCCTCTTAAATATATGCATACGCCTGTTGAAGTTGTGAAAGTCGACGATGTAAACAGTGTTTCTGACTTAATTACGGCATATGTTAAAAAGAAAGTCGGTGAGTTAAATGCTTGAAAAATTATGCTTGCTTAATGCTGCTTCCGGTAATGAAGATTCTGTAAGAAATTTTATTGTTGATGAAATTAAAAATTATTGTGATTATACTGTCGATGCGTTAGGTTCTGTTATTGCTTTTAAAAAAGGAAAATATAAACAAAATAAAAAAGTTATGTTTTCTGCTCATATGGACGAGGTTGGTTTTATAATTACTTATATTACAAATGACGGTTATTTAAAATTCAGTCCAGTTGGCGGTATTGACCCCCGTGTTGTGATTGACCGCCGTGTTTCTATTAACGGAATACCGGGTGTTATCGGTTCTAAAGCAGTCCATTTGTTATCTGCAGATGAAAAGAAAAAAGCTCCTGATTTTGATGATTTATATATTGATATAGGTGCCGAAAATAAAGAAGATGTGCAAAAATATGTTTCACCGGGTGATAATGCATATTTTTCTTCCGATTATTCTGTGTTTGGTAACGGCTTTATAAAATCGAAAGCTCTTGATGACAGAATCGGCTGTATGTTAATGATTGAAATGATAAAGTCTGATTTAATGTATGATACCTATTTTTGTTTTAATGTGCAGGAAGAGGTTGGCTTAAGAGGTTCGAATTGTACTGCTTTTTCTGTTCAAAGTGATATTTCTGTTGTTCTTGAATCAACTACTGCTGCTGATTTGGACGGCGTTTCCGGCGGCAATAAGTGTTGTGTGTTGGGTAACGGCCCTGTTGTGTCATATATGGACGGCAGAACAGTTTATGATAAAAATTTATTTGACTTGGCTTTTGAAATCGCAAAGAAGAACAATATTAAAATTCAAACTAAAACAACAATAGCAGGCGGAAATGATGCCGGTTCTATTCAAAGTGCCGGTAAAGGCTCACGGGTTATGGCTGTTTCCCTTCCGTGCAGATATATACATTCCGGTGCGAGTGTTGTTAAAGCAAGCGATATTGATGAAACAAGAAGATTATTAAAAGCTTTGTTGGGTGTAATATATGATTGAGTTAATAAACGAGTCTTTTAAGCCTGACAGTTTTGAATATAAAGATATTTTTTCTGTTAAAATTTTATCGTTGCTTAAAGCCTATGGAACAAAATATCCTTTTGTACGTTTTTATGCACAAAAGAATGATGAAGGTACAGTAACTGCAATTCTTTCCGTTTTGGACGGTGATGTTACATTGTCTTTTGCGTTGAGTTTGGCAGATACAGATGAATTAAGAGAATTTATTTCAGTGATAGGATTTAATACTTTGTTATGCAACGGATTATTTAAATTTAACGCAAAGTTTGAAAGCGGCGTAATTATGGAAAGCTCTAAAAAAGCTGAATTTATGTGTAATTATACCGAGGTTGACGAGTACCCTTATTTGTTTGATTTGTATAATTTTGTCGATTATGACGGAATAGATTTTGAAAGTTGGTATGTTGATATTAACCACAGAATCCGCCATAATTGTGCCAAAGCGGTAACGCTTAATATTAATGATGAAATAATATCTTCCGCTATTTTATCATCAATTTATAATAACGATGCTGTTATTACGGCAGTTCAAACAAAACCTGAATTTAGAAATTCCGGGTACGGTTCTGCCCTTGTTTCGGCAATGTGTTGTGATGTAAAAGGAACAGTTTATTTGATGCGTGAAGAAAATAAAAATGAAAATTTTTATAAAAGATTAGGATTTATAAATACAGGTCATTGGAGAATATATAAATGATACCATTTTTTAAAATTGACAGTAGAATTGAAAACGCTTCCGATAATGCATTAAAAAAATGCAAATTTCAGTTTGAAAAAATTGAGAAGATAACCGAATATAATCAACTTAAAGTGCAAGCTGCATTCATTAAACACGGAATTTCCGAAAGTCATTTTATGACAAGCACAGGATATGGTTACGGAGACAGAGGTCGTGAAACTCTTGATAAAGTATGGGCTGATGTTTTCGGTGCCGAGGATGCACTTGTTCGCCATAATTTTACATGCGGAACACATACTTTGGCTGTTGCGTTGTTTGGCGTTCTTCGACCGGGTGATAAAATGCTTTGCGTTTCAGGAACTCCTTATGATACCATACATAACGTTATAGGGATTACCGGCGAGGGCATGGGCAGTTTAAAGGATTTTGGCGTTGAATATGAAGAAGTACCTTTAAAAAACGAAAAGTTTGATTACAGCGCTATTGAACAGGCTGTTGACAGCTCTGTAACTATGGTTTATATTCAAAGAAGTCGTGGCTATGAATTAAGACCGAGTTTGTTGGTAGAAGAAATTGAAAAGGTTGTTAAAATCGTTAAAAGTAAAAATCCTAATGTTATTGTAATGGTAGATAATTGTTACGGTGAATTTGTGCAAACTAAGGAACCTACGGAAGTCGGTGCAGATTTAATAGCAGGTTCATTAATTAAAAACGCAGGAGGTGGAATTGCCACAACAGGCGGTTATATTGCCGGTAGGGCAGATCTTGTTGAAAAATGTGCTTATAGGCTGACTACGCCCGGTTTGGGAAAAGAGGTTGGCGCCACTTTAGGCATGAACAGAGAATTATATATGGGATTGTTCTATGCACCACATACTGTTGGCGAGGCGTTAAAGAGCGCTGTTTATATATCTGCATTATTCAGTGAGTTCGGTTATAAAACAACTCCTTCATATGACGCAGAAAGAGGCGATATTGTTCAGTCGTTAGGACTTGAAAATGAAGAAAGTCTTGTTGCGTTTTGTCAAGGAATCCAAAGCGGCAGTCCTATAGATAGCTACGTTTTACCCGAACCGTGGGATATGCCGGGTTATGACAGTAAGGTAGTTATGGCGGCAGGTGCTTTTACACTTGGTTCTTCTATAGAATTATCTGCCGATGCACCCATACGACCTCCTTTTTATGCTTGGATACAGGGCGGTTTGAATTTTTACAGTTCTAAAATTTGTGCACTTCTTGCCGCACAGCAAATGTTAGATAAGGGGTTGTTGCCAAATGTATAATTTCAGTGGAATAACGCCGCAAATTATTGAACTTTTATCATTAAACAGATTTAATGATTCAAAAGAGTTTTATGAAGAACATAAAGAAGAGTTAAAGCAAGGCGCAACCATTCCGATGCGTCAAATAGTTTTGGATTTATCTGAAGATATTTGCGAAATAGAGCCTCTTGCCGATACAAATCCAAATTATGTTGTTTCTCGAATAAGAAGAGATACAAGGCGTTCAAAAAGCAAATTAATGTATCGCGAAAATTTATGGCTTATGTTAAGGAGAAATAAATTTCAATATCCTTTTGCACCGTTTTTTTGGTTTGAATTTGATGTAACGGGTTATGCTTTCGGTTTAGGTATGTGGACCGGAAAGCCTGCGCAATTTGATTTTGTAAGAAAAATAATTGTTGAGCATCCAAAAAAATGGCTGAATGCAGTAAAACAGGCTGAAAATGCCGGCTTTTCATTTAGCTGTAACGACTTTTATAAAAAAGATAAGGTGCCGGATGCACCGGAAAATGTTAAACTGTACACAAATGCAAAAAACATTGCATTTGTAAAATATGTTCCGAATTTAAAAAATTTGGAAAGTCCGTCTTTGATAGATGAATTAAAGTCATATATCAAAGTTTTAACCCCAATGTATAATATGCTTATTACGGCATACGACAATGCTTTTAATGAAGGAGTAGTAAATCCAAATGATTACAGAAGATAAAATATTAAAATTAAAAAGCGGCACAGATGTTAGAGGTGTTGCGTTAAATACTGAAACAGAAACCATTGAATTAACAGATGAAGTTGTTGAAAAAATTTGTGTTTCATTTGCAAAATGGATTAAGATTAAAGAAAATAAGGAAGATATTAAAATTTCAGTCGGTCATGATTCAAGAATTTCTGCGGAAAGAATTAAAAATGCCGCTGTTAAAGCATTTTTAACAGAGGGATTAACAGTTTATGATTTCGAACTTGCGTCAACACCTTCTATGTTTATGAGCATTGTTATGGATGTTAAAGTTGATTGTGCTTTGGAAATTACGGCTTCCCATCATCCTTATCAAAGAAACGGATTAAAGTTTTTCACAAGAAACGGCGGATTGGAGAGTTCTGAGCTTACCGAGATATTAAAAGGTGCCACAGAAGTAAAATCAAATAATTTAAACGGTGAGTTAATTAAGTATGATTTTATGTCTGTGTATTGCAAGCATTTAAGAAATGTTATAATTTCCGAGGTTAATTCCGGTAATAAGCCGTTAGAAAATCTGAAAATTGTTGTTGATGCAGGAAACGGAGTAGGCGGATTTTATGCCAACGAAGTTTTGGCACCATTAGGCGCAGATGTAACTGGCAGTCAGTTTTTAGAGCCTGACGGAATGTTTCCGAATCATATTCCCAATCCTGAAAATAAAACAGCAATTAAGTCTGCATGCGATATGGTTCTAAAATCAAATGCTGATTTAGGACTCATTTTTGATACCGATGTTGACCGTATGGGTTGCGTAAGTTCAAAAGGTGAGGAGATTAACAGAAACAGACTTGTTGCTTTAGCGTCTGTTATTGCGCTTCAAAATAATGACGGCGCAACAGTTGTTACCGACAGCTTAACTTCAGACGGGTTAAGAAAATTTATTGAAAACCACTTAGGCGGTAAGCAACTGCGTTACAAAAGAGGCTATAAAAATGTTATTGATAAATCTATAGAATTGAACAATAATGGAATTAATTCAACTTTGGCTATCGAAACAAGCGGACATGCTGCTTTGAAGGAAAATTATTTTCTTGATGACGGAGCATATTTGGCAACCAAAATTGTTGTGTTGCTTGCTAAACTCAATAAACAGGGCAAAACCATTGATGAATTAATCAGCACATTGGAAGAGCCTGCTGAAAGCGTTGAAATCAGAATTCCTATTATGCTTGATGATTTTAAAGAATACGGAGAAAACGTTATTGCAAAACTTACCGAATATTCTGAAAATCATTTAGGTTGGGAAGTTGAAAAAGAAAATTATGAAGGCGTAAGAATTAATGTTAAAGGCGGATGGTTTTTACTTCGTCTTTCGGTACATGACCCGATTTTGCCTCTTAATATTGAAAATGATTATACAGGCGTATGCAGTGAAATTGCAAATGAATTAAAGGAATTTTTCTCACAGTTTGACAAACTTGATTTAAGGAATTTTAAATAATGCTTAATTTTATTTTAGGCCGTTCCGGTTACGGTAAAACTGAATATTGCTTTAATAAAATAAAAGAATTAACTGACTCCGGTTGTAATAATATATTGCTTATTACACCGGAGCAATATAATTTTACGGCAGAAAAAAAGCTTTTAAAGCTTCTTGGAAGTGAGAATATATGCAAGGTTGAAAATTCTTCATTTTCAAGGCTGTATAATGAAATTAACAGACTTTACGGCTCAAGTCCGTTGCCTGTTTTGTCAAACGGAGCAAAAGGCGTTTTGATGAAAAAAGCTATTGAATCTGTTCAGGACGATTTGATTTTATTCAGAAAAAAAGTAAATAAGTCGTCTTTCGTAAATTCAATGATCAGTATATATGATGAAATGAAATCATGTAATATATCTTATGAAAAAATGCTTGATGTATCCGATGATATTGACCGTGAAATTCTTTCCGAAAAATTAAAGGACATAAGCCTTATTATTGAAGCATATGAAAATTTAATAGGTGGGAAATTTTTGGACTCCGCTGATAATCTTTCACGCCTTTATGATAAGTTATTAAATAATGATTATCTTTGCGGTAAAGAAGTTTTTATTGACGGATTTAATGGCTTTGTTGCAAATGAATATAAGATTTTAGAGTTGATTGTTGAAAAATCAAATAATGTTACTGTTACATTTACAACTGATTCTTACGGTGAAAATAATAATTTTGATTTATTCTCTTATGTAAATAAAAGCGTTTCGATTCTTGAAAAAATTGCATTTAAGCGTGGGGTTAAATGCGAATATATAACCTTAACAAAAAATTATCGTGCCAAAAATAATGAAATTGCTAATTGTGAAAAATATATTTTTTCACGCAGTGATGTTTCCTTTAACGAAAAAACTGAGAATATAACAGCTTATAAGGCAAAAACAGTTTATGATGAATGCTGTTATGTGGCGTGTTCAATAAAAAGAGATCTAAAGTCAGGCATAAGAGCACGTGATATTGCAGTTATTACAAGAGATTTAAATAAATATACCAATGAATTAATTTCAACTTTTAAAAAATTTGAAATTCCTTGTTTTGATGATGAAAGACAGCCCATAAAAAATCAGCCGTTAATCGTTTTTGTAAAATATCTGTTGCGCTGTGTTATTTATTCTTTTAAATCCGATGACGTTTTAAGCCTTGCCAAAACATCATTAACCGATTTAAGAGATGACGATATTAGCAAGCTGGAAAATTACATATTTATTTGGAACATTAACGGGTATAAAAAATGGAGTGCTGAATTTGAAAACTCAACAAAAGGATTTGTGCCTGAAATATCGGAAAATGATAAAAAAGAAATTTCCAAAATTAATAAATCAAGAGATTATTTATTTAAAGTGCTTAATGATTTTAAATTTACAGTAAAAAATGCTTCTGTAAAAGAAATCTGCACGGCAATTTTCAATACTTTAATTCGTTTTAATGTAAACATTCATTTAAAAAATATTGCCGAAAATTTATCTGTTTCAAATCATATTCTTCTCGCTGACGAACAAGAGCGTATTTGGGATATGCTTATGGATGTTCTTGATAAATTGGTTGAAATTATAGGTGATGAATATATACCGTTAGAAGAATTTTATACCTATTTCAATATTATGGTTTCATCTGAAGATTTAGGTGTAATTCCTCAGGGGGTGGACAATGTTCAGTTTGGTCAAGCAGACAGAATAAGGCTTGACAATCCTAAAATTGTTTATATTATAGGTGCAAATGAGGGCGAATTTCCGAAAAATGTAACTATTAGCGGCCTTTTTACGGAAAGCGACAGAATTTTGCTTAATGATAAAGATTTTAAATTATATTCATTTAGTGAAATTTTAAATTTTCAGGAACGTTATTTTGCCTACATGGCTGTAAGTGCACCGACACAAAAATTATGTATCAGTTATAATGAAACCTGTGATATTGCCGCTCCTTCTGCTATATTGACTTCTCTTCGTTGCATATATCCCAATTTAATTGAAAAAGAGCATAAGTCAATTCCAAAGTTGGACTGGATAGAAAGCAAAAATTATGCTTTTGAATATATGGCAGAGCATTTTGGCGATAATGATGAATTTTCCGAATCTTTAAAAGAGTATTTTGCAAATGACGAACGGTATAATGCTGTTAAACAACTTTCTGAAAACACAGATATTACTATTAAAAATCAAGATACGGCTGTTGAATTGTTTGGAAAGGATATGTATTTATCTGCCTCCAGAATGGAAGATTATTATTCATGTGCGTTCAGATACTTTTGTAAATTCGGCATAGGCGCAAGACCTTTGCGTGTTGCAAAACTTGATTATATGCAAACGGGAACGGCAATTCATTACGTTCTTGAAAATATAATTGCTGATATCGGTGCCGAAGCATTAAGTAAAATGAAATATAATGAAATTTCTGTTAATGTTAATAAATATTTACTTAAATATCTTAACGAAAAAATTTCAAACAGCGAATCTTTTAATGAAAGATTTAAGTATCAGTTTTTAAGGCTTTCAAAAATGCTTAACAGTGTTGTGGCACATCTTGCCGGTGAGTTTTCTCAATGCGAATTTGTTCCAAAAGCATTTGAACTCAGTATTGATGATGACGGGGCTGTTAAGCCGCAAAAAATAAGTCTTGAAAACGGTGGAACGGTAAGCTTAAAAGGTTCTGTTGACCGTGTTGATATACTTGAAAAATTCGGCAAAAAATACGTAAGAGTTGTTGATTATAAATCAGGAGCAAAAGAATTTAATTTGTCCGATATCTTATATGGATTAAACCTGCAAATGTTTGTTTATCTTTTCACTTTGTGTAATGACAAAAACTCCGATTATTCTGGAATTCCGGCAGGTGTGTTGTATATGCATGCATCACGAAAAATTATGCAGGTTAATAAAGGCACTGAAAATACTGAAATTAAAAAAGGGGAATCTGACGATTATAAAATGAAAGGCATTGTGCTTTATGATAAAAATCATAATATTTTAAGTTCAATGGAAAAAGATTTAAAGGGAAAGTACATACCTGTTAAAGTTAATAAATCCGGTGATGTTTCAGGTAACTTTGCCTCACTTGAATCACTTGGTAAAATAAGTAAAAAAATTAATTTATTAATTGCAGATATGGGCAATTCTCTTCATAAAGGCTTGATTAATCAAAATCCGATTAACGGTGATTATCATGACAAAACATGTGAGTTTTGTGATTATTCTTCGGTTTGTGCAAACAGAAGAATTTTAAATTATCGTGAAATGTCAAAATACAAAGATGAAGATGTATTAAAATTGTTAGAGGAGGAATAGCAGTGCCAAAATGGACTAATCAACAGCAAATGGCAATAGATGTAAGAAATAAAAATGTGCTTGTTTCCGCTGCTGCCGGTTCAGGCAAAACTGCCGTTCTTGTTGAGCGTGTTTTAAACATAATAACAAATGATAAAAAACCTGTTGACGTAGATAAATTGCTTGTAGTTACTTTTACTAATGCTGCTGCGGCAGAAATGAAATCACGTGTTACTTCAGCTTTGGAAGAAAGGTTAAAGAAAAATCCAAAAGATAATAATTTAGTTCGTCAACTTTCACTTGTTTCAGGAGCAAAAATATGTACAATAGATTCGTTTTGTATAAATTTAGTAAGAGAAAACTTTTTTAATATAGGCATTAACAGAGATTTTACTATTTTAAATAATACAAAGGCTGATGTTTTGGAAGAAACTGCAATTAATAATGTATTAGATAATTATTTTGAAAAAAAAGACCCTTTGTTTTTAAAATTAGTTGATTTGGTAAGTTCTCCTAAAAACGATTCAACTTTTTCCGAATTATTAAAGAAAATCCATACATATATGAATGCACAGGCATTTCCGTTTGTTTGGTTAAGCAATGCTGTTAATATGTATAATCCGAAAATATCGGCAGAAGATTCGCCTTATTTTGCTAAAATCAAAAATGAAGTAATTGAGTATTTGAATTTTGGTAAAGATTTAATTAATCAATCAAAAAAAATACTTGATAAAAGCGATGAACTTTATGATGGATATTTAAATAATTTAAATTCGGATATGTTAATTTTTGACGGTTTAATATCTGCTCTTGAATTATCTTGGGATAAAGCTGTTGAAATGTATAAAAACATTTCATTTATGAGAATTGCTTCAAAACGTGGTTATGAATCACCGGTTAAGGAAGAAATTTCTTCCGCAAGAAATACGTACAAAAAAATCATAACAAATGATTTATCAAAATACTTTTGTATTTCTTTGTCCGATAATAAAGATGATTTAGAAGAACTGTATCCGATATTAAATAGGCTATATGAAGTGGTGTGTGATTTTTCTAATGAGCTTTTTGAATTAAAGCAAAACGAAAATGCTTTTACTTTTTCAGATATAGAGCATTTTACAGTGGATTTGCTGTATAATCTTGATGATAAAGGAAATGCGGAAATAACACCTTTTGCCAATGATTTGCAAAAAGACTTTTACGAGATTTTAATCGATGAATATCAAGATACAAACAAAGCCCAAGATATGATTTTTTCCGCACTATCAAGTGGAAATAATAGATTTATGGTAGGGGATATTAAGCAAAGCATTTATCGCTTTCGTCTTGCTATGCCTGAAATATTTAATGAAAAGAAAAATACTTATACTTTATATAATCCTTCGGATTCTAATTGTGATAACGCAAAAATTATTCTTGATAAGAATTTCCGTTCAAGAAAGGGTATTTGCGACTTTGTAAACTTTTTGTTTTCTGTTATTATGAAAAAAGAAGTTGGAGATATTGAATATAACAAAGATGAATTTTTAAATTACGGTGCAGATTACGGAGAAGAAAAAATTCCGCCTGTACAAATTAAAATTTTAGATAATGTTAAAAGCGAATACAGTATTGAAGAAGAGGCAACTTGTATTGCCAAAACAATATTAAATAAGATTAATTCAAAAGAACAAATATGGGATTCCAAAAACAAGCAATTCAGAAACGTTGATTATGGCGATTTTGCAATTTTGCTTCGTTCAGCAAAAAAATATATAGGTCAATATAATGAAATTTTAACTTCTTTCGGAATTCCGGTTGTTTGTGATGATAAATCAAATTTGCTTGAATGTAATGAAATTAAATTATTGCTTTCATACTTGCAAATTATTGATAATCCTATGCAGGATGTTGCATTGCTTTCTGTTATGATGTCTGCTGTTTACGGATTCAGTGCAGATGAAATGGCACAAATAAGAATTAATTCAAAAAAAGGCAGTCTGTATTCCGCCGTTCTCAGAAGTGATACAGATAAGGTTAAGAATTTTTTAAATGATTTAAAAATATTGCGCAAAAACGCCGTAACAATGTCTGTTTCATATTTCATTAAGTATTTGTGCGAATATAAAAATATTTATTCTTTTGCCAAGGCAATGGGAAACGGTGAACAGCGCTGTCAAAACATTAATTCATTAATTGCATTTGCTGAAGATTTTGATGCATCCGACAGTGTGGGGCTAACTTCTTTTATGCGACTTATAACAAAAGTTCAGTCAACAGGTGTGGGTATAGAAAATCAAATTTTGAATTCCGGAATGGAAAATGCAGTTTCTTTAATGAGTATTCATCATTCAAAAGGATTGGAATTTCCTATTGTTATGTTAGCAGGCGCGGCACGTCAATATAATACAAGAAGTTTAAGCGATAAGTTTTTGCTTTCACCTTCCGGAATCGGCGTTAAAAGACATAATGAAGAATATTTGTATCAAACGCCTACACTTCCGTACTATGCGGTTCAAAAAAGCAACAAAGAAGATTCAGCCGGTGAAAATTTGCGCGTTTTGTACGTTGCCTTAACAAGAGCCAAAGAACAATTCATTGTTTTTGAAACTTGCGGCAACTCAATAGAAAGCAAAATTAATAAATTGGCATCTAAAATCAACGGTAATTCGATTAATCCGTATTATATTAAAAGATTTGATTCGGACGGCGATTATATCTTGCTTGCCGCTTTACTTCATGAAAACGGAAAAGTTTTGCGTGAAAAAACTAAATTTAATATTACACCCGTTCAATCTGATTTTGATATGAAAATTGAATTTGTTGATGATGACGATATAAAGATTGAAGAAATTGAAGTAGAAAAAGTTTTGCCTAATATGGACATTGTAAATTCCGTTACAAAAAAACTTGATTATACATATCCGTATATGAATTTAAGTGAAATAAGTGCCAAAAGAAACGCTTCCGAACTCGATAAAAGAGAAAAATCTTTTAAATATTTTGCAACAAAAAAACCTGCCTTTTTAAACAAAAGCGGAATGACACCCGGTCAAAAGGGAACAGCAATGCATATGTTTATGCAGTTTTGTGATTATGAAAACGCAACAAATAATTTAGATAATGAAATTTCGTGCCTTGTAAGTTTGGGATATATTTCAAATGAGCAGGCAAACAGCTTAGATAAAAAGGCGTTGAAAGAATTGTTTTCATCGTCATTTGCAAAAAGAATGTTTAATTCAAGTGTTATACACAGAGAAATGAAGGTTTCTTCTTTTGTTAAACTTTCTCAACTTAATGAAATTAATTCAGACGAAGAGGTTTTAATACAAGGAATTTGCGACTGCGTTTTTGAAGAAAACGGAGAACTTGTTCTTGTTGATTATAAAACCGATAAAGTTAATGATGAACATGAGTTACTTGAAATGTATAAAAATCAAATTGGATTTTATAAAAATGCTGTTTCTAAAACGCTTAACAAAAAAGTAAAACAAGCAGTTTTATATTCATTTCATCTTGGAAAAATTTGTTGTTATGAATAATTTAAAAAAAATACTTGCATTTTAACGCTAATTGTGGTATCATTCCAAATGTTGTAATATTACTGCAAACGAGGTGAAAATAATGAAAGACGGAATTCATCCAAATTACGATACTTGCACAGTAAAGTGTGCATGCGGTGCTACTTATGAAACAAAGAGCACAAAGAGCGAACTTAAAGTTGATATCTGTTCAAAATGTCATCCGTTCTACACAGGCAAGCAAAAACTTGTTGATACAGGCGGACGTGTTGATAGATTTAACAAAAGATACGGAAAAAAAGCTTAATGTAATTTTCGGCAACGCAGTTTTGCGTTGCCTTTTTTCTTCGGTGATTAATTATGTTACAAGAATATAAAACTGTTGAATTTGAAAGTAATGACGAATTTGTAGAAAAAAAGTCAAAATTTATCGGTTATGTCAAACCTGTAAAATCCGTTGACGAAGCAACTGATTTTATTAGCAAAATTAAATCAAAACATTGGGATGCCACTCATAATGTTTATGCATATATACTTAGAGAAAATAATATTCAACGTTACAGTGATGATGGTGAACCGTCGGGAACCGCAGGTGTGCCTGTTTTGGATGTTTTATTAAAAAACGGCGTGGTTGATGTTTGCGTTGTAGTAACTCGCTATTTTGGCGGTACTTTACTTGGTGCAGGCGGCCTTGTTCGTGCATATTCCCATGGCTCTAAAATTGCTTTGAATTCGGGTAACATTATAACCATGGCACCATGTAAAATTTTAAGTGTATGCATTGATTATTCTTTTTATGAGCGCTTAAATATTTTATTAAATGATTTTTGTGCAAATATCGAAAATACCGAATATACCGATAAAATTAACATTAAATTTTCAATTAAAGCAGATAAAGAAATGCTTTTTAATGAAAAATTAACCGATATCAGCAACGGATTGTACACTTCTGTTTTAATTGGCGAAAAATTTTCAAAAGTATAAAAAATAAAGCAGATTTTTAATCTGCTTTATTTTGTGCGTTATCATTTTTTATGGTAACTTCGTTAATTTCAGGATGATTGAATAATCTCAACGGAAATTCGGCATTTCCCATTCCTCGGCTGATTATTAATTTTGGTCTTGTGCCGAAAGAACCTTTTGCATATTTTGGAAAAAGACCCTGACCGGGTGAAAAAACAGGCCCAATAAATGGTAATATAAATTGACCTCCGTGGGCATGTCCCGAAAATTGAATATCAAAGTCATATTGGGAGTAATTCATTTCTTTAATCCCTTTGAAGTTTTCAGGGAAGTGGCTTAAAACAATTTTGATTCCATTTGCATTTTCAAGCTTTCTAAAGTACTTACTCATATCTTTGTATTTAAATGTGCCTTTTTTTCTTGCTTTGTAATCTTCAAAGTTTGCCTGATTTTCATCTAAGCCGAGAATATGGATTTCTGTGTTGTTTATATTGATAGATTGCACTTCATTCAAAAGAACGTTAAAACCGATGTTTCTTAATTCTTCCATAAGTTCTTCAAAGCAATCAAGTCTTCTTTCATGATTGCCGGTAATGTAAAAAACAGGGGCAATTTTTACCAGAGCTTTTCCAAATTCCAACATTTCGTTTTTACGCTTGCAACGGTCGTTTATATAATCACCTGTAATCACAATTAGATCAGGATTTATTTTTTTAATTTTTTCTATTGCTCTGTAAAAAGGCTTTGAATGTAAATCAGAAAGTTGAACAATTTTAATTTTATCAAATACATTTTCATTATTAAGTTCATATTTTGTTATATCAATTTTGTTGTTTTCATAGTAGCAAAAGGCAAATATTGCTACAATAATTGCAATGATTATTATGTATTTCATATTGTTTACCTCAATATGATGATAATATTTTAATTCTTTCAAGTCAAGATAATATTAATTAAAGGATTTTTTTGTTTTTTTGCGTATAATTATAAGAATGTTATGATTATTTTTAAATATTTCTTTATTTTACAATTTTCACGAAAGGGGTGTTTTAATGGCTTTAAATGATACTTTTTTACAAGAATTAAAATATAAAACAGATATTGAAGATATTGTTTCAAGTTATGTGAGCTTGAAAAGACGCGGTTCGACTTTTGTTGGTTTGTGTCCTTTTCACAATGAAAAAACACCGTCTTTTACAGTTTATCCGGAAACTCAATCTTTTTATTGTTTTGGTTGCGGTGCCGGCGGCGATGCCGTTGGCTTTATTCGCAGAATTGAAAATTTAGACTATATTGACGCAGTAAAATATTTAGCTGATAAAGCCGGGCTGGATATGCCTCAACAGGGTTTTGATGATTCTTTTGCAAAAAAACGTCGCAGAATTCTTCAAGCTAACAGAGAGGCAGCTAAGTTTTATCATTCGTATCTTATAAGTTCAGACGGAAAAGCAGGACTTGATTATTTTGTAAACAGGGGACTTTCATTAAAAACAATTACTCATTTTGGTTTGGGTATGGCGCCGAATACATGGAACGCACTGAGAATCCATCTTCATAATTTAGGATTTAAAGATGTTGAACTTGCCGAAGCCGGTTTGGTTACAAAAGGTCAAAAAGGTTATTATGACAGATTCCGCGGAAGAGTAATGACACCGATTATTGACGTGCGCGGTAATGTTATTGCATTTGGCGGAAGAGTTCTTGATGACAGTAAACCAAAGTATATTAACACAAACGATACATTGGCATATAAAAAAACCAATGAATTATTTGCGTTAAATTTTGCAAAAGACAGCGGAAAAGATACGATTATTCTTTGTGAAGGTTATATGGATGTAATAACAATGCATCAAGCAGGTTTTACAAATGCCGTTGCCGGCTGCGGAACAGCACTTACGCAAGAACAGGTTAAATTAATATGCCGCTATGCAAAAGAGGTTATATTGGCTTATGATGCCGACGAAGCAGGGCAAAAGGCTGTAGCGCGTTCCGTTGAAATGTTTAAAAATACAGATATTAAGGTGCGTGTTCCTTCATTCAGTTATGGAAAAGACCCGGATGAAATTATTAAAACGGTCGGTGCCGAGAAATTCGGTGCAATGCTCGACGGCGCAACAAATGAAATTGAATATAAAATTTTGAAATTACGTAATAAGTATAATCTTAATACGACGCAAGGTAAGTCGGATTTTGCAAATGAGGTAATAAAAATTTTAAAAGGTGTAAATCCTATTGAGAAAGATTTGTACTTATCAAGAATTTCCGAAGAACTTGGGATTGAAAAAAGAAGTTTAGAAGCACAGTTTGATAATTATGTTTCACGCACATCCTATAGTGACAGAAGAAGGCAGTATAATAAGATTATTTCAGATAATTTAAAAAGTAATGCAAAAATCAGTTATGATAATGATGCTACCACAAAGAAAATAAAAGCCGAAGAGCGTTTTATATATTTACTTATAAATTATCCGGATTGCTATAAAAGTTCAAGCAATTTTAATAGCGATTTAATGTCCGGCGGCTTTTATAAAAAATGCTATGATTTAATAATTTCAAAAATTTCATCCGGTGAGGATGCCGATTTAATGAATTTCGGCGATTCTTTAACAATGGATGAATCCGCAAAATTATCCGGCATTATGGCACGGGGCACAGAAAGTGCAAATCCAAAAGCCGAGTATGCCGATTGCGTTAAGATTATTAAAGATGAATATGAAAAATCAAACAAAAAATCGCCAAGCGGATTAAGCGACGATGAGTTTAGAAAAATGTTTGCAAATACATAATTAAGAGGAGTATATTAATGGAAAACAAAAACAAAGTAATGCCAAATCAACAGGTACCTGAAGACAAAAAAACAGCGGCTTTTAAAAAGTTAGTTGAAAAAGGTAAAGCATCCGGTCATTTAACAGCTCAGGAAATAGACAATCTTATTGTTGAGCTTGACCTTGATGTTGATGAGCTTGAAAAGCTCAATGATTTAATCGACGGTGCAAATATCAATATTATTGATGATTTTTCATCCGAAGCACTTGACGGTATAACACTTGAAGTCGATTTGCCTAAGGAAACAGACGCTGCCGATACTGTTGCTACAAATGATAATGCAGCAATGGACGACCCTGTTAAAGTTTATCTTAAAGAAATAGGACGAGTTCCGCTTTTAACTCCCGAAGAGGAAATTGAGTATGCAATCAGAATTGCAGACGATGATCCTGTTGCTAAAAAACGTCTTGCTGAAGCAAACCTTCGTCTTGTTGTAAGCATTGCAAAACGCTATGTAGGCAGAGGAATGCAATTTCTTGATTTGATTCAAGAAGGTAATATGGGTCTTATAAAGGCAGTAGATAAATTTGATTACACAAAAGGATTTAAGTTTTCAACTTATGCTACTTGGTGGATTAGACAAGCTATTACACGTGCTATCGCTGACCAAGCGAGAACTATAAGAATTCCTGTTCATATGGTTGAAACAATTAATAAAGTTAAGAAAGCAAATAGTCAATTACTTCATCAAAACGGAAAAGAACCTACTCCTGAAGAAATTGCCGAGTACCTTGATATGCCGGCAGACAGAGTTCGTGAGATTCTCCGTGTTGCACAAGAACCTGTTTCTCTTGAAACACCAATCGGTGAAGAGGAAGATTCTCATTTGGGAGATTTTATTCCGGATGATGATGCTCTTGCACCTGCCGATGCAGCTTCAATGAGCCTGCTTAAAGAACAACTTTCTGAAGTTCTTAAAACATTAACTCCAAGAGAAGAAAAAGTTTTATCTCTTCGTTTCGGTCTTGAAGACGGTAATCCTAAAACTCTTGAAGAAGTCGGTAAGGAATTTAACGTAACAAGAGAAAGAATTAGACAAATTGAAGCAAAGGCGCTTAGAAAATTACGTCATCCAAGCAGAAGTAAAAAATTAAAGGACTTTTTAGACTAATGGTTACTGAAGAACAAATTAAGAGAATTAATGAATTGTCAAGAAAATCAAAAAATGAAGGTTTAACTGCAGACGAGCGAATTGAACAGGCGGAATTAAGAAGTATTTATATCGCAAGTTTCAGAGAAAATTTAGAGGCGCAGTTAAATAACACTTATATCGTTGATGAAAAAGGAAATAAAAAGAAAGTGCAAAAGAAAAAACATGAGTAAGTTAATTATTGTTGAGGGACTTGACGGTTCGGGAAAATCAACGCAAGTTGCATTGATTGAAAAGTATTTTAATGAAAATAACATTACGTATAAAAAAATTAAGCTGCCGGATTATGACAGCCCTTCCAGTATATTGGTAAAAATGTATTTGGGCGGTGAATTCGGTAAATCAGCCGATGATGTTAATGCTTATGCTGCCGGTGCTTTCTATGCAGTAGACAGATTTGCTTCTTACAAATTGGGTTGGGGTAATGATTATGAGTCCGGTGCAGTTATATTGGCTGACAGATATGCAACATCGAATTCCATTTATCAAATGGAAAAGATTCCAAAAGATAAATGGAATGAATATTTGGATTGGAGTGCCGATTTTGAGTATAATAAAATCGGGATTCCAAAACCTGACAGAGTGATATATCTTGACATGCCTGTTGAAATATCGCAAAAACTTATGACTCAAAGATATAATGGCGATGAAGGTAAAAAAGACGTTCACGAGGCTAATGTGGCATTTTTAAATAAGTGCAGAGAATCGGCACTGTATGCTGCGAAAAAGCAGAATTGGGATGTTATTTCTTGCTCTGACGGCATTAATCCGTATTCAATAGAAGAAATTCATAACAAAATTATTGATTTATTAAAAGAGGAATTATGTTAGAATTCAAAGTACCTGAAATTTCCGATAAACATTGGGTAGATAAATGTTTTGAGTTTGCTCATAGCATGAATTGTGAATATACATTCGGAACTCAATATATTTGGCATACTGCTTACAGAACTCAAATTTCACGTTATAATGATTTTTTTATTTGCAGATGGGGAAAAGGCAGCGATATGGCCTATTCTTTACCTATCGGTAACGGCGATTTTAAGAATGCCGTGCTTCAAATAATTGAAGATGCAAGGCAGAATAATGTTATACCTAAGTTTTACGGTGTAACCGAAAATTATAAAAGAATGTTAAATGAATATTTTTCGGATAATATTACTTACTATTATGATGACGGCGATAATGATTATATTTATAATGCAGTTGATTTGGCAAATTTATCCGGTAAAAAATATCATTCAAAAAGAAACCATATTACCAATTTTAAAAAAAACAATCCGGACTGGAATTTTGAAATTATTAATGAAAGCAATATTAACGAGTGTATAGAGTTACATTCTGATTGGATTGAAAATAAAGATGAAAATGACTCTGATTATTCTTTGGAATTTGAATCTGTTTTAACCGGCTTTGAAAATTATTCCGAACTGGGATTTTTCGGCGGCTTAATAAGAATAGGCGGCAAGGCTGTTGCTTATACTTACGGAGAGCAACACGATAAAGATTGTTTTGTAACTCATTTTGAAAAAGCACCTGCGGATATTCAGGGGGCATATGCCATAATTAACCAGGAATTTGCTAAAGTTCTTGTTGAAAAAGGATATAAATTTATTAACAGAGAAGAAGATTTGGGCATTGAAGGTTTAAGAAAAGCAAAACAGTCATATCATCCGACTGTATGGTTAAAAAAAGAGGTTGCGGTTTTTGACAGATTATAATATTTTATATACCAATGACAGTGAACAAATAATAAATGTTTGGCATAATGTTTTCGGCGATACCAAAGAAGAAATTATGTTCTTTTTAAATAATTGTAAAAATAAAAAATGTCTTGGTTTATTTGTAAACGGTAAACTGGTTTCAATGCTTTTTTTGATAGACTGTAAATACAGCAATTTAAGCGGTGAATATATTTACGCTGTGGCAACACTTAAAGATTACAGAAAAAAAGGATATGCAGCAAAACTTATTGAATTTGCCAAAGAAGAAATGAAAGATTTTCTTTGGCTTATACCTGCAAATTTAAATTTGTTTGATTATTATAAAAAGTTCGGATTTGATACAAAATTATTCAGTGATAAAAAATATGAAAATTATATTTCTTTTAACGAAAACAAAGAAATTAAAGAATATTTGTATGATGGCAGTGATTTTGATTATCCGAAAGGAATGGTTTTTTCAAACAAGAATTTTGAAATAGGAAACACCGGTTTTAATTTTAAGGAGTAATAAAAATGGTTTATATTTTTTTAGCAGACGGATTTGAAATTGTTGAAGCAATGGCGCCGGTTGACATTATAAGACGGGCAAAAATTGAAATAAAAACAGTTGGTGTTACAGGCAAAACCGTTGTTTCTTCAAATGGCGTGCCTTTGGTTGCAGATGTAACATGTGATGAATTTGATTATTCTGATGCCGAATGTATAATTTTGCCCGGCGGCGGATTAGGCGTTGAAAATTTGGAAAAATCCGAATTTGTTAGTACTGTTATTGATAAAGCAGCAAAAGATAGGCTGTTGATTTGCGCAATATGTGCCGCACCTTCTTTACTTGGTAAAAAAGGGATTTTGAAAAATAAAAATGCAATTTGTTTCCCCGGTTTTGAAAAGTATCTTGACGGTGCAAATTTATCGCAAGAATATGTTGTTAAGGATGAAAATTATATTACGGCAAAAGGTGCAGGTGTTTCTCTTGAATTCGGGTTTGAAATTGTTAAAGCACTTGCAGATAAACAAACTGCTGAAAGCATTAGGAAAACCATTCAATGCAAATAAAAAATAAATTAAGAAGAGAATTAAAAAATATCAGAGCCAATATTGAGAATAAAGAAGTTAAAAGTTCTGTTATATGCCAAAACTTTTTAAAAAGTAATACATATAAAAATTCAAACTTAATATTATGCTATATTGCTCTAAAAGATGAGGTAAATACAAACCTTATTATTGAAACTGCTTTTAAAGACGGAAAAACAGTGGCTGTTCCTGTTTGCTTAAATAATGACGGATTAATGGAGTTCCGCATAATAAAATCATTTAGTGATTTGCATAAAGGATTTTATGGAATATCAGAACCTGACGATACTTGCGAAAAGGTTTGCTCGTTTGACGATGCCGTTTGTTTAGTTCCGGGCATAGCTTTTGACCAAAACGGTTATCGCTTGGGTTACGGAAAAGGCTATTATGACAGATTTTTGAAAAATAATGTTTCTGTTTCTGCAGGTTTGTGTTATAATAACTTGGTTGTAAATGAATTGCCTATTAATGATTTTGATATGAAAGTTGATTTTATTATTACCGAGCAGGAAGTAATTTCATGTATGTAATGTTTAATCTTAATACATTAATTTAGTATTTATTTTTTAGAAGTTAAAAGTTGTGATTGGAAAGGTAGTGATTTAATGGCTGATAAATTCGATTTTGAAAATTCGGGAATTAATCCTGTTGACAATGCATCTTCGCACAAGGATATTTATTTTTCCGAAGAGGATTTTGCAAAAAAAATAAGTGATGAGAAAAAGCAAAAAGAAAATGCAAAAAAATCGGTTATTAAAGCAAAAAGAAAAGAAGCAAATAACAGTGTTGCATCCACATATATGTTTTTTATTATTGTAATAGTTGTTTCTATGATTCTTTCTGTTTACGCTGTATTTTGTTTAAACGATATATTCGGCATTACAAAATCAACTTCATCTGTTACGGTAAGTTTTACCGAAGAAATTGATTCTTCGTCAAAAGCTATAGATTTACTTGCTGACAACGGATTAATTAAATGTAAAAACTTTTGCAAGTTTTTTGTTGCATTATCCGATAAGGTTTTAAGCGGTCATGATGTTGACGGTCCTTATGAAGCCGGCGTTTATTATTTATACGGAAAAATGGGACTGGAGGGTATGCTTATCACGTTAAAAGGCAAGCCTGAAAACACAGAAACTATAAGGCTGACTTTCCCTGAAGGCTATACTACTGCCGATATTATCAATAAACTTGTTGATAATGAAGTTTGCGACAGGGCGGCTTTGCTTTCGGTTATTGAGTCAACTAATTTCTCTTATTCCCTTGTTTCGGGTTTGGAATCAAAAGAACAGGTGCCTTATAGGCTTGAGGGATATCTTTTCCCAGATACGTATGATTTCTATATAGGACAAAGTGCATCAAGCACTATTGAAACTTTCCTTTCAAATACAGAAAAAAATATTACTGAAGAATACAGAAAACGTGCCGCAGAAATGGGCTATTCAATGTATGAAATATTAACCATTGCTTCAATTGTTCAGGCTGAAGCAGGAAATAATGACCAAATGGCAACTATTGCTTCTGTTATAGAAAACAGACTAAAGGATAAAACAAATTATCCGTCACTTGGCTGTCAATCAACTTCCGATTACATTAATAATAAAGTTGCACCGTCTTTATCGTCAACTTCTGCACACACTTCTGAGTACTATTTGAATTATTATAATACAAATAATAATTCAACAGTTGTCGGTTTGCCTCAGGGACCAATTTGTAATCCCGGTATTGCCGCAATAGAAGCCGCATTATATCCTGAAGAGACAGATTATTATTTCTTCTTCCATGATACAAACGGAAACCTTTATACCGCATCAACTTATGCGGAATTCAAATCGAAAATTCAAACTTACGCACCTTATTTAAATTATTGATTATGAGAAATATAGAATTACTTTCACCTGCCGGTGATTTTGAAAGATTAAAACTTGCCGTAAAATTCGGAGCAGACGCCGTATATGTAGGCGGAACCATGTTTGGAATGAGAACAAATCCGTCAAATTTTAATGGCGAACAATTAAAAGAGGCTGTTGATTTTGTTCATGCAAATAATAAAAAGCTGTATTTAACATGTAATACATTGCCGCGCAATGAAGAAATTGATATGTTGCCGGAATATTTAAAATATGTTTCATCTATAGGTGTAGACGCTTTGATTATTGCCGATATGGGAGTGCTGTCTTTGGCAAAAAAATACGCTCCCGATACCGATGTGCATATTTCAACACAAGCCGGTGTTGTTAATTATCAAACTGCCAATGCTTTTTATGATATGGGGGCGACTCGTATTGTAACAGCACGTGAATTATCTCTCAAAGAAATTAAAACTATAAGAGAAAAAACAAATCCGAATCTTGAAATAGAAGTATTTGTGCACGGTGCCATGTGTATGAGTTTCAGCGGCAGATGTATTCTTTCCGATTATATGGTTGGAAGAGATGCAAACAGGGGCGATTGTGCTCAACCTTGCAGGTGGAAATATCATCTTGTTGAAGAAACAAGACCGGGTCAATATTTTCCTATTAATCAAGAGGAAGACGGAACTTATATATTTAATTCAAAAGATTTATGTATGATAGAACATATTCCTGAACTTGTAGATGCCGGAATTGATTCATTTAAAATTGAAGGAAGGGCAAAAAGCGAGTATTATACAGCGATTGTTACTTATGCTTATCGTGCAGCTATAGATGAGTATTTAAAAAATCCTTCTGATGATTTTAAAGTTCCTCAGTGGATTCTTGACGAAATGGATAAAATGAGCCACCGTCAATATACCACCGGTTTTAATTTTGGTAAAATTCAAAACGGTCAGGTTCATGAAACAGGCGGTTATATTCGTGATTGGGATGTTTGTGCCGTATTTAAAAAATATGAAAACGGCAGAATCGTTGTTGTTCAAAGAAACAGATTTTATCAAGGTGATGAGCTTGAAGTAGTTGAGCCCTTTAAAAAGCCTTATATTATAAAAGTTGAAGATTTGTATAATGAAAATGATAACGAAAAAACTGATGTTGCAAATAAGGCAACAGATGTTTATTCGTTTAAGTATGACGGAAATATTTCATCGAACGCTATTTTTAGGCGGAAAAGAGATTAAAAAATAACACCTTTGTGAATAATATCACAGAGGTGTTTTAATTTTGTCTAAAAGAATTATTTCTTTAATGTTAACCATTATTTTTACTTTTGTTATCACACTTGGAAGAATAGCTTATATTATGTTCAGCGGTGAATTTGCCGTATCTTCAACATATAACAGTTACACGCTAAATATAGATAAATTAAATTTGACTTTGTATGATTGCAATTTAAATAAATTAACTAATAATGATATAGGGTATATTGCTGTTATAAGACCAAACGAAAAGTGTCTAAGCGAATTAAATTTAATATTTGATAAAGACGAGTGTAAAGAAATAAAAGATGAATTGTCAAAAGGTTATCCTGTATTGAAAAAAGTTGGAAAAAAAGATTATGGTTGCAAATATATTCAAATTGAAAAAATCAAAACTGATAATTTTAAAAATACAAATGTTGTAATAAAAGAACTTCAAAATAATTTTAGCGATATTGTGGGAGAAAAAACGGTGAATTTCGCTGTTAATGCTAAGGGAAGACTTCTTGAAGGTGATGATGGAGAAATTTTAAATTATAATTATGATTCGTCAAAAGGAGTTATTTTAACTTTAGATAAGAATGTACAGAAAATCGCCGAAGAATGTTCTGTAACAATTAACAGTGGTGCAGTAATTGTTGCAGATGTTGATACTTGCAACATTCTTGCTTGTGTCAGTAAAAGTAAAGACAGCTTAAATCATTGTGAATTAACTTACCCGGTAGGTTCGATATTTAAGACGGTTGTTTCAATTTGCGCTATTGAAAACGGTTTTGATGAAGTTTATGAATGTAACGGTAAAATAATTGTCGGCGATACTACATTTACTTGTCAAAAAGAAAAAGTACACGGTAAACAAAATTTAAAGCAGGGGCTTGCTAATTCCTGCAACTGCTATTTTATAAACTGTGCTTTGAAATTAGGTAAAGAAAAGATTTTTGAAACTGCAAAATCTCTTGGTTTCGGCGAAATGATTGATATTGAATCAAATATTAAATTAAACGGAGGATATTTTCCAAGTATTAACGAATTAAAATCAAAAGGTGAGTTGGCTTTGCTTGGATTTGGGCAAGGAAAATTAACAGATTCACCGCTCCATTTTATTTCTGTTGTTTGTGCCATAGCAAATGGCGGAATATATAATGTTCCTAATTTTGTTTTGGGAAGTGTTGATGATAACGGCGGCGCATTTTATAACGAAACGGATTTGGGAAAAAGAGTTTTTAAAGCAAGCACATCTTATAAATTAACCGAATATATGCGTTTTGCTGTTTCAGACGGAACAGGAAATAAAGCCGATTATAACGAAAAAAGTGCGGGTAAAACATCAACAGCGCAAACAGGTAAATTTATTGATGAAAATGAAATATATGACACTTGGTTTGCAGGATTTTATCCTTTTGACAATCCCAAATATGCTGTTGTTATTTTAAATGAGAACGGTGTAAGCGGTTCGGCGGATTGCTGTCCGATTTTTAGGAGCATAGTTGAAAAATTATATAAATAATGATAATATATGTTTTGAGGTGATAATATGCAAACTTCAAAATTGAAAACATTGTTTATTTTAAAGTATTTAGAGCAATTTTCCGACGAGGAACATCCTTTAACAACAACACAACTTATTCAAATGCTTGAAAAAGACGGAATTACATGCGAAAGAAAAAGTATTTACGCTGATGTTAAAGCATTAAATGAAATAGGTTGTAATATTGTTAGTGTAAAATCTCCTAAAAAAGGCTTTTTTATGGCTTCGAGGACATTTGAAATTCCCGAGGTACGACTTCTTATTGACGCAGTAACATTTGCGGGATTTATTACCCCTAATAAAACTAAGGCGCTTGTAAATAAACTTGAGTCGCTTGTTTCTTTTTATCAGGCGAAAGAGCTTACTTCTCAAGTTTACAGAGAAAGTGAAAATAAATGTGATAACGAAGAAATTTATTATATTATCGACAATTTGGATGAAGCGATAAGTATCAATAAAAAAGTAAAATTCACTTATAAGCGCAGAAATATTGATAAGGAAAATAAAAAATCGTATACAACAAAAACTTTTATTGTTTCACCTTATTCGTTAATTTGGAAAGAAGACCACTATTACCTTGTTTGCAATAACGAAAAATACGATAATCTTATGAATTTAAGATTAGACAGAATGAGAAAAATTGAAATATTAGACGAAACTGCCAGACCTGTTGAAGAAGTGAGCGAATATGAAGACGGTGTTTTTGATTCTGCCGATTATGCTGCTAAAATGTTTAATATGTTTTCAGGTAAAACAGAAAATGTTAAAATTATTTGTCATCTTGATTTACGGGAAGAAATGATGGATAGATTTGGCAGTAAAATTCCGTTTACCGCCATTGACAATGACCATTTTTCAACTACAGTTAAGGCTGCTGTAAGCGATGGACTTGTAAGTTGGGTTATGCAATACGGCAACAAAATCAAAGTAACTGAGCCCGAGTCTTTGGTAGAGAAAATTAAAGAAAAAGCAACTTCAATAATTTCTGTTTATCAATAACATTTATTAATATAAACCGTTCCGATAATATAATTTTGGAGCGGCTTTTTTATTTTGTTAAAATTTCATTAATATTGTAAATAAATTGTTAACAAATCATTGACCTTATATATGTTAAGTAATATAATATTTGCAATAAAAAGTTGGAGATGTATTTATGCTTAAATCTATGACAGGTTTCGGCAGAGCCTCAAAAGAAATTGACGGTTATGTTATTACAGTTGAATTAAAATCGGTTAATCACAGGTATTTTGAATTTAACTGTAGATTGCCAAGACAGTATGGCTTTGTTGAAGACAAAATTAAATCTTATGTTAATTCACGTGTTTCAAGGGGTAAAATTGATTGCTTTGTTACTATTGAAGCACTTAACACGGAAGACGCTCAAGTTGTAGTAAATCATACTTTAGCAGGTGCTTATGTTAAAGCACTTGAAGAAATTGCCGAAACTTATGATTTAAAAGAGGATTTCGGTGCTTCTTCAATTTCCCGTTATCCCGATGTTTTGGTTGTTAAAAAGGCAGATGAAGATGAAGAAAAAATTTGGAGTTATGTTAAGGATGTAACCTCTAAAGCGGTAGACAAATTTATTGAAATGCGCCAAATCGAAGGTGAAAAAATGCGTGATGATGTATATTCACGCAGTGAGTATATTCTTGATTGCGTTTCATTTATTGAACAGCGTTCACCTGAAACAGTAAAAGAATATAACGATAAATTGGTTACACGTGTTCATGAGCTTTTAGGTGATGTTTCACTTGATGAAAACAGAATATTGCAGGAAGTTGCAATTTATGCCGATAAGGTTGCTGTTGCAGAAGAAACGGTTCGTCTTCGCTCACATATAGACCAACTTCATTCATTTTTAAACAGCGAAGAGGCAATCGGCAGAAAAATGGATTTTCTTGTTCAGGAAATGAACAGGGAAACCAATACAATAGGTTCAAAAGCCAATGATGTTGCTATTGCACGCAAGGTTGTTGACATTAAAGCTGAAATTGAAAAAATACGTGAGCAAATTCAAAATATTGAATAAGAGGTGCTCACAATGAATTTAGTTAATATTGGATTTGGCAATCTTGTTAATGCAGATAGGGTAATTTCAATAGTAAGCCCCGAATCTGCTCCTGTTAAACGAATTATTCAGGAAAGCAAATCTAAAGGTGTTTTGATTGACGCAACTCACGGAAGAAAAACCATGAGCGTTATTATTACAGACAGTGATAATGTAATTTTATCATATATGGATTTAAAACAAATTTCTCAAAAGTTCGGTGCGGAGGTGGATTATGAATAAAACAGGAATGATTGTTATTTTGTCCGCTCCGAGCGGTTGCGGAAAAGATACTGTTTTCAGAGAAATTTCGAAATTAAGAGGCGATGTTTGCGAATCTGTTTCTGCAACTACAAGATGTCCGAGAAAAGGTGAAGTTGACGGAGTAAATTATTTCTTCAAAACAGAACAGGAATTTGAAGAAATGATTGAAAAGAATATGTTTCTTGAATATGCAAGCTATAATAATTGCTATTACGGAACACCGGCAGATGCAGCTTTAAAAGCCGTTAATGACGGTAAAATTTGTTTTTTAATAATTGAGCGCAAGGGTGCGCAAAAAGTAATGAAAAATTGCCCTGATGCAGTTTCTATTTTTCTTTTACCGCCTGATTTGGAAACTTTAAAGCACAGACTTATAAAGAGAAATACAGAAACTGATGATGCAATTTTAAGAAGACTTGAAATTGCAAAAGAGGAAATAAAATCAACTGCATCCTTTGATTATATTGTTGTTAATAACAAGCTTGAAGACGCAGTTAATGAAGTAAATGAAATTTTAGATAAAGAATTAAAAAAGAGAAATTAATTGATTTTAAGGAGATTTATTATGTTTAACCCTGATTTAAAGAAACTTTTAAAAAATTGTAACAGTAGATACAGCCTTGTTGTAGGAACAGCAAAAAGAGCAAGAGAAATCAGAGATGAAGCAGTTGAAAATGATGTTTTACTTGATGAAAAAACAGTTTCAACTGCTATTGATGAAATTCTTGACGGTAAATATGTTGTTACCGAGCCTGATGAAATTAAATCACATAATAAGTAATGAACAGGTTTATAGCAACTGTTGCTGTTGAAAATACCTTTTTTAGCACAGATTCCGATTATGATTATTATGTTCCAAGTGATTTGCAGAATATTATTAAGCCTGGGATTCGTGTTAAAGTTCCTTTCGGTAAAGGCAATCGAAAAAGAAACGGAATTGTTTTAAAAACTTATTACGCCATAAATAACGATTTGAAAGAAATTATATCGGCTGAAACAGATTATTCATTATCTGCTGAGTCTGTTTGTCTTGCTCTTTGGTTAAAAGAGCGCTGCTTTTGCACAACATACGAATGTTTAAAGCTTATGCTTCCCAGAGGAATAGGAAAAGTCGGCGATAAAAATGATAAAATGATTCGTTTGAAAATATTCGATGAACATGATTTTCCCAACTTAACGCCCAAACAGCACTCTGTTTGCTCACTTTTGTTTGATGTTGGCGCTGCAACGGTTTCAGAGGTATGCGAATTTTGCTCTGTTGGTAAGACTGTTCTTGATAATCTTGTAAAGTATGGTGTATGCGAGTATTATTTGCGTGAGGTTTACAGAACGCCGTATAATATACTTGATATTTCTAATAAACGTGATGATATTATTTTGTCCGACAAACAAAATAAAGCATATAAAACATATGCCGCTATGTTAGAAAATAATGGTGGCAGCGGTTTGCTTTTCGGAGTTACGGGTTCCGGAAAAACGCAGGTTTATTTAAGTTTGATTGATAAAGCTGTAGATATGGGTAAAGATGTTATCGTTATGGTTCCCGAAATTTCATTAACACCGCAAATGCTTGGTATTTTTCATAAAAGATACGGAAAAAATATAGCCGTATTTCACAGCGCACTTTCTTTGGGCGAAAGAAATGACGAATATAAGCGTGTTGATCGAGGAGAAGCAAAAATCGTTGTAGGTACAAGAAGTGCTGTTTTTGCTCCTGTTCATAATTTAGGATTAATTATTATGGATGAGGAACAAGAGCATACTTATAAAAGCGACAGAACACCTAAATACCACGCACGGGATATTGCAAATTTCAGATGTAAGTATAATAATGCATTGTTTTTAATGACTTCTGCTACACCGAGCGTTGAAAGCTATTGTGCTGCCTTAAAAGGTAAATATGTGCTTTGTGAGTTGGACGAAAGATTCGGTAACGCAAAATTGCCGCAGGTTATTACCGTTGATATGAAACAAGAACTGAAATACGGAAATAAAAGTCCTATTTCTGCTACACTTCGCTTTCTCATTGAAGATAACTTGCAAAAGGGTAAGCAAACAATTTTGCTAATTAACAGAAGGGGATATAATACATTTATTGCTTGCAATGAATGCGGTCATGTGATTACTTGCCCAAATTGCAGTATAAGTTTAACCTATCATAGTTTTAATAATAGGCTTATGTGCCATTATTGCGGTTATTCCAAGCCTCTTGATAATGAATGCCCTGAATGTCATTCAAAAAGCGTCAGATACAGCGGATATGGCACACAACGTATTGAAGATGAATTAAAATTTTTGTTCCCAAGTGCTCGCATTTTAAGAATGGACGCAGATACAACATCCGGAAAATTCAGTCATGAAAAGTTATTTAATGCATTTTCAAATGGCGAATACGATATTTTAATCGGCACTCAAATGGTTGCAAAAGGTCTTGATTTTCCTAATGTAACACTTGTGGGTGTTGTAAACGCCGATAATTCATTGTATGATGAAAATTATGTTGCCAATGAACGTGCGTTTGATTTAATAACTCAGGTTGTTGGCAGAAGCGGAAGAAGAGATGAAAGCGGAAAAGCGGTAATTCAAACAATCAATCCCCAAAATTCTGTTATTGAATTTGCAGGTAATCAAGATTATAAATCTTTTTATGAAACGGAAATTGCTTTGAGAAAAGCACTTACTTATCCGCCCTTTTGCGATATTTATTCTGTTTCATTTGTTGGTGAAGATGAAAACAAAACACTTTTGTGTTCAAAATCATTTTTTGAATTACTCGTTGATTTAAATCAATCATCATACGCTGAAGAGAAATTGATTGTTTTGGGTCCTTCTCCGGCTAAAATTGGGAAAATTAATAAAAATTTTAGATATAGACTTGCAATAAAATGTAAAAATTCAAAATCTATTCGCAAAATGTTAAGCGAAATTTTGAAATCATTAAGTAAAATGAAAGAATATAAAGAGGTTTCTGTCAGCATTGACTTAAACCCATATGATTTAACATAGGAGAATATTAATGGCTTTAAGAAATATTGTTAAGTTCGGCGATCCGATACTTAATAAAAAAAGTAGGGAAGTTGAAAAATTTGACCAAAAGCTTTCAGACTTAATTGATGACATGTTTGAAACTATGTACAACGACAACGGCGTTGGATTGGCTGCCGTTCAGGTTGGAATTTTAAAACGTGTTGTTGTTATTGATATCGGCGAAGGTCCTATTGAACTTGTTAATCCTGTTATTACTATGCAAGAGGGAGAGCAAATTTCCCAAGAAGGTTGCTTGTCGTTGCCTAACAAATGGGCGAATACAAAAAGACCAAAAAAAGTTCAGGTTAAAGCGCAGGATAGGAACGGTAAATGGCAGGTATTTACAGGTGAAGATTTAAAAGCTAAAGCTTTTTGCCATGAAATTGACCATTTGGACGGCATTTTGTTTACTGCACATGCTGTTTCGGAAATTGTTGAAGGTTAATCGGTGATAATATGAAAATTGTTTTTATGGGTACTCCCGATTTTGCCGAAAAAAGTTTGGAGGCGTTGATTGATTCTGATAATGAAGTTGTCGGAGTTTTCAGTCAGCCGGATAAAAAAGTCGGCAGAAAACAAATATTAACACCTCCGCCGGTAAAACAAATAGCATTAAAATATAATATTCCTGTTTTTCAACCGCAAACATTAAAAAACGGGGAAGCCGATAAAATAATTGAGAAGTTAAAACCGGATTTAATTGTTGTTGTTGCTTACGGCAAGATATTACCTAAAAGTATTTTAGATGCCGCTAAATACGGTTGTATTAACGTACACGCTTCGTTACTTCCGAAATACAGAGGTGCGGCGCCTATTCAATGGGCTGTTTTAAACGGAGATGCCGAAACAGGCGTAACTGTTATGCAAATGGATGAAGGCTTAGACACAGGTGATATGTTGCTTGTTAAAAAAACACCCATTGATATTAATGAAACATCTGCCGAGTTATTTGAAAGATTGGCTTTAATAGGTGCAGATGCGCTTATTGAAACTGTTGATAATATAAAGAATAACAGAGTTGAAAAAACTCCTCAGCCGAAAGGTGACTTTGGTTATGCTTCAATGATAAGCAGAGATATGAGTAATATTAATTGGAATGATTCAGCTTTAAAAATTCACAATCAAGTCAGAGGACTGCAAACTTGGCCTTGTGCTTCAACTTTGCTTTTTGGCAAAACTGTTAAAATTCATAAAACAGAATTAACAGAATTAAAGAGCAATGATGTGGGCAAAGTAATTAATAATAACGGCGTTTTAACGGTTTGTTGCGGCGACGGTATTTGTTTAAATATTACTGAAATTCAACCTGAAGGAAAGAAAAGAATGAATATAAAATCTTTTCTTGCAGGTAATAAAATTCCGATCGGAGCAGTTTTGGGAGAATAGTTATGGACACTTATTTTGCTTATTACTTAACAGGATTTATAATGATTCCTGTGTTCATTTTTTCATTAATATGTCAAATAAAAGTAAAAAGTAATTTTAAGAAGTACGGTAAAATTCGTAACGCAAGGGGAATGACAGGTGCAGATGCTGCTTATAGACTTTTGCAGTTAAACGGTATATCAGATGTTAAAATAAGAAAAATTTCCGGTGAATTGACAGACCATTATAATCCTCAAACAAAAGAAATTTGTCTTTCTGAAGGTGTTTTTGATTCTCCGTCAATCGCAGCAGTGGGTATTGCCTGCCATGAAGCGGGGCATGCTTGCCAGCACGCTCAGGGTTATGCACCTTTAAAAATAAGAAATGCTGTTATACCGTTAACAAAATTCGGTTCATCATTAGGTGTTCCGCTTGTTTTGCTTGGTATTGTTTTTACATTTCAACCTTTAATTTATGCCGGTATTATTTTGTATTCTGCTGTTGCCTTATTTCAACTTATTACACTGCCTGTTGAGTTTAACGCTTCATCAAGGGCTTTGAAAACTATTGAAAACAGTGGATTTTTAATGGCAGATGAATACAACGGTGCTAAAAAAGTTTTGGTTTCGGCTGCATTAACATATGTTGCAGCTCTTGCTTCTGCTGTTGCAACATTGTTAAGACTTATTTTAATTTCAGGTAGAAGAAGATGAACTTAAATACAAGGCAAATTGCATTTGAAACATTGTATAAAATATTTTATAACGACGCATATTCAAATTTGGTTATTGATGATGCTTTAAGCGAAATTAATGACGGTAAGGCCTTTGTTACAAGATTGGTTTACGGAGTTGTTGAACGTAAAATAACTCTTGATTATATTATTGAGCAGTTTTGTCAAAAGCCTAAACCTAAAGTTTTAATTATTCTAAGGCTTGGTGTCTATCAGTTATATTTTATGGATAAAGTGCCTGTAAGTGCCGCTATAAATGAATGTGTTAAATTAGCAAAAAATAACGGTTTAAATTATTATTCAAAATTAATTAACGCTGTGTTACATAAGGTTAACGATAACAGAATTGATATTGAAGCATTTCATGATTTGAGTGTTAAATATTCTGTACCAAAGCAATTAATTAATATGTGGATTAAAGCTTACGGCGAAGAAAATGTTAAAAACTTTTTACCGGCAATTAACGATAAACCGCCCATCTTTATTATTCCCAATACTAAATTTGTTGATTGCGAAGAACTTCAATTTGAATTGGAATGTGAAGATGTTGAAAGTGAAGTTTGCGGCGATGTTTTAAAATTAATTTCAAATTGTGACGTTTCATCGTTAAAATCATTTAAAAACGGACTTTTTCATGTTGAAGATATATCATGCTATAATGCCGTTAAAGCGTTAAATCCTGTTGAAAATGACGTTGTTTTTGATGTTTGTTCAGCACCTGGCGGTAAGGCCTTTACCTGCGCTGAATTTATGAATAATAAAGGCAAGATTTTTGCCATGGATGTTTATGAATCCCGTGTTGGATTAATTGAAAACGGAGCAAAACGTCTTGAACTTTCAATAATTAATTTACAGGTAAATGACGCTGCAATTTATAACCCTGATTTGTCAAAAGCAGATAAAATTATTTGCGATGTGCCTTGCAGCGGATTTGGAATAGTAAGACGTAAGCCTGAAATCAGATATAAAAATTTGGATGATATTAAAAATCTACCTGATATTCAATATAAAATATTGGAAACTTCATCTAAATATTTAAAAAAGGGCGGAAGAATTTTATATTCAACCTGTACTTTAAATAAAAGAGAAAACGAAAAAGTTGTTGAATTATTTGTTGAAAATAATAAAGAATTCAAAATTATTTTAAGTAAAACAGTATTTCCCGGCGAAAATGAAGGCGACGGATTTTTTTATTCACTGATTGAAAGGAATTAAATGAAAACCGATATTAAATCATTAAGTTTAAAAGAAGTTGAAAATTTAATTTTAAGTTTGAATTTACAAAAATTCAGAGCTAAACAAATTTATGAATGGTTACATAAAGGCGGAGTCTTTTCTTTCGGCGATATGACTAATCTTTCAAAAGATTTGCGGTTGATTCTTGATGAAAAATGTTTTATACCAAGTTGTAAAATTGAACAAAAATTTGTTTCTGAAATTGACGGTACAGTAAAATATTTGTTTAAACTTTATGACGGTGAATATGTTGAATCTGTTGTTATGAAATACAAATACGGATATACAATATGTGTTTCAAGTCAAGTCGGTTGCAAAATGGGGTGTAAGTTTTGTGCATCAACTCTTGCAGGATTTAAAAGAAATTTATTCGCAGCTGAGATAGAAAGTCAAATTCACGCTGCTCAAAACGATTTGAATATCAGAATTTCCAATATAGTTTTAATGGGTATCGGCGAACCCCTTGATAATTTTGAAAATGTTGTAAAGTTTTTTTATAACGTGAACAGTCAAGAAGGATTAAATATCTCTTTGCGAAACATTACAATATCAACTTGCGGTGTAGTTCCGAAAATATATGAACTTGCCGATTTGAATTTGCCGGTAACGTTAACTATTTCGTTGCATGCTCCTAATGATAAAATCAGAAGCAAAACAATGCCCGTTAATGACAAATGGGGAATTGACGAAGTTTTAAAGGCATGCAGATATTATGAAAATAAAGCAAAAAGACGTGTTTCATTTGAATACACACTAATAAAGGATGTTAACGATAGTAAGGAATGTGCCGATGAGCTTGCGTATCGCTTAAAGGGATTAATGGGTCACGTTAATTTGATACCTGTTAATAATGTTGAAGAGCGTGGCAATGTTCGAGGTTCTCAGCAAAGCATATATGCTTTTGCACAAGAGTTGAAAAGAAGAAAAATTAATGCTACAATAAGAAGAACATTAGGTTCTGATATAAACGCTTCTTGCGGTCAGTTAAGACGAAAGAAAAACGAGGTGAAGTAATTGAAGATTGTTGCAAAAACAGACAAGGGCAGAGTAAGAGAGTCTAATCAAGACGCATATGCGGTTGGTGAATTTCCCGATGAAGTGGCATGGGCAGTAGTTTGCGACGGAATGGGCGGTGCTGCCGGCGGAAATATTGCTTCTGCACTTGCGGTTAAAGTGATTAGTGATAAAATCAATGCTTCATATCGTGAAAATATGAGAGATTCTTCAATTAAAAATATGCTTGATTCGGCACTTGTTGCCGCAAATATTGAAGTATACGATATGGCAGATGCAAAACCGGAACTTCACGGTATGGGAACAACTGTTGTTTGTGCCGTTGTTAGTGACGGTTATGCTTTTATAGCACATGCCGGTGACAGTCGAGCATATATCTTTAACGGAAAAGAATTAAATCAAGTTACAACCGACCACAGCGTTGTTCAGGATTTGATTAATAAAGGCAAAATCACTAAGGAAGAAGCTGTTAATCATCCTAACAAAAATTTAATAACAAGAGCAATAGGTGTTGATAAAAACATTGATATTGACTTTGACGAAGTAGAGCTTAATGACAATGAATTTCTTATTTTATGTACAGACGGATTAACAAATTATGTTTCCGATGATGAATTAATCGGAGAAGTAAGCGACGGAAGATATTATGCTTTTGCTGACAGACTTGTTAAAAAGGCAAATAACAACGGCGGCGGCGATAATGTTACAGTTGTTGCCATTGCAAAATAAAGGTGGCTTAGTATGGAAAATTACGTAGGAAAAAGACTAGACGGAAGATATGAAATACAAGAAATAATCGGTGTAGGCGGCATGTCTGTAGTTTATAAGGCTTATGACAATGTTGATGACAGAATTGTTGCCGTTAAAATTTTGAAAGATGAATTTGCCGGTGATGCCGAATTTGTAAGGCGTTTTAAAAATGAATCCAAAGCCATTGCTGTTCTTTCACATCCTAATATTGTAAAGGTTTATGATGTTAGTTTTGGTGAAAAACTTCAATATATTGTAATGGAATATGTTGACGGCATAACTTTGAAAGAATATATTCAAAAACAAAAAATTATAACTTGGAATGATGCTGTGTTTTTTACGACACAAATTTTAAAAGCATTGCAACATGCTCATGATAAAGGTATTGTTCACAGAGATATTAAACCTCAAAATATTATTTTATTACCTACAGGAAATATTAAGGTTACAGATTTTGGTATTGCACGTTTTTCAAGAACAGAAACAAGAACATTAACTGAAAATGCGATAGGCTCTGTTCATTACATTTCACCTGAACAAGCAAAGGGTGAATTTACAGATGAAAGAGCCGACATTTATTCTTTAGGTGTTGTTTTTTATGAAATGCTTGCAGGCAAAGTGCCTTTTGAAGCAGACAGTGCAGTTTCGGTTGCATTAATGCAGCTTCAAAAAGAACCAAAGCGTTTAACTGAAATTAATCCTGACATTCCTCTTGGAATTGAGCAAATTTGTATTCACGCAATGCAAAAAAATCCAAGAGACAGGTATCAAACCGCAACTGAAATGTTGCTCGATTTGGAAGAAGTTATTCGTAATCCTCAGGCAACATTTGATTATACATATTTTGTTGATAAAGAGCCAACGAAATATGTTATTTCTGAAACACCTGTTAATGAAGAATATGCCGGTGAAAATTCGGATTTGCCTGACCGGAATACAGATGAATATGAAGAAGAATATTATGTAGATCCCAATCGCAAGAAAAAAATTATTGTTGCAGTTGTTGTAGGTGTTATTGTTTTAATAGGCGCGATTGTAGGTCTTGTTCATTTTGTTACCCAGGGTCTTAATACAGATACAGTTGTTCTTGAAGATTTTGCAGGAAAAAAATATGATGATTTGGTTTCTAATGATAATTATAAATTTGAATTTGTTGCCGAATATCAACAATCAGATGAGGTTGAGCCCGGATATGTTATAAGTCAAAGTCCGTCTGCAGGCGAAAAAGTTATTGCCGGCTCTAAAGTTACACTTTTTGTTTCATCGTCAGATGAAAATATCAGCGTGCCGAACTGTTATAATTTGACTCTTGAAAAAGCTGAAAAATTGCTTGCTAACAGTAATTTGAATGTTTATAAAACAAAAGAAATTTCAAGTGAAACTGTTGAACCGGGTTCGGTTGTATATACAGACCCTAAGGCAGGCAGTGTTGTTTCTTCAAGCAAGGAGATTATTATTTATATTTCTTCAGGTCCTTCAACAACAACATTAAATACTTATGTTGTTCCCGATGTATCCGGTCTTTCTCAGTCTGATGCTAAAGAATTTTTAAAAAAAGCCGGATTTTCAAATGTAACTGTTGAAACGAAGGATGACATGGTTCAAAAGGGCGTTGTTTTATCTCAAAGCCCACGTGCAGGCTCAAAAGCAAGCGAAAATGAAAATATTAAACTTGTTGTTTCAACAGGTGTAACAACAACAGAGCCCGTTACTGATCAATTTACTGTTGATGTTACTGTGATTTTACCTAATTGTAAGGACGGTAATAAACATCCCGATGATACGATCGTTGTTACTGTTGACGGCAAGCAGTACACAACTAAAAAGGTAAAATTAGACGGTACACAAGTTAAAATTGCAGTACCACTTGAAAGCGGTAATGAAGTTAAAATGAATGTTTCTTTATCAACTTTAGGCGCTTCTCAAGACTTTAAAATTAATATTAATCAAAATAAGAGCAAAACTGTTGATTTTTCAAGTTACTCTGACTCTAATGAGGAATAATTAATATATGGTTAAAGGCAAAATAATTAAAGGTATCGGCGGTTTCTATTATGTAGAAACCGCCGATATTATATACGAATGCAAGGCTAAAGGGATTTTTAGAAAAAATAACATTTCACCATTGGCGGGTGATGATGTATTAATAAGCATTAATGAAAATTCCGAAAACAGAATAGAAGAAATTTTACCGAGAAAAAATAGTTTAATAAGACCTCCGGTTGCTAATTTGGACCAATTATTCATTGTTTCATCAACTGTTCAACCTCAAATTAATACTTTTAATATTGATAAACTTATTGCCATTGCCGAGCATAATAATATTGAGCCGATTATTGTGTTTACAAAAACAGATTTAAGTGATAATTATAAAGAATTTGCTTCAATTTATGATAAAGCCGGTTTCAAGGTTATTTGTTGTGATAATACAAAAGGTACCGGCAGTAAAGAGGTTGAATTACTTCTAAAAGATAAAGTTTCTGCTTTTACAGGTAATACAGGTGTTGGCAAATCTTCTTTACTTAATTCAATAGATGAAAATTTATCTCTTGCAACTGGGGAAACAAGTAAAAAACTCGGCAGGGGAAGACATACAACACGACATACCGAGCTGTTTAAAATATGCGGCGGCTACGTTGCCGATACTCCGGGATTTTCTTCAATAGATTTTGAAAAATGCGAAACTATTATGAAAGATGATTTGTTTGATTGCTTTAGAGAATTTAGACCGTATTTTGGTGAATGTAAATTTTCTACTTGCGCCCATATCAATGAAAAAGGCTGTGCAATATGCGAAGCTGTAAGCAGCGGATTAATATCGGAAAGCAGGCACAACAGTTATATACAAATGTACAATAATGTTAAGGATATTAAAGAATGGGAATTAAAAAAATAAAATGCAGTATTGTTGCAGGTGCACCGAATGCAGATGTTGATTATCTTAAAAATGCTGTAGATAAAAATTCTTTTATTATTGCGGCAGATTCGGGTTATGTATACTGTAAAAAGGCAGGAATAGTTCCTGATATAATTATAGGCGATTTTGATTCTTCAAAAAAGCCTGATACGGATATTGAAATTATAAATTTACCTGTTATGAAAGATGATACGGATACTTTTTCAACCGTTAAATATGCAATATCGAAAGGATTTAAACAAATAGAAATATTTAATGCTATCGGTAATAGGTTTGACCATACATATTCAAACACATTATGTTTAAAATATTGTATTGATAATAATGTTGAAGCACATATTATTGACAGGCACAACAAAATTTCTCTTGTTAAAACAAAAACAGTTATATCACCCGGAAGTTTTAAGTATTTTTCTGTTTTTGCCTATGGAGGTAATGTTAAAGGCTTAACTATAAAAAATGCTTTATATGAGCTTACAAACAGGGATATAGACCCGTATGTGCAATATACTCAAAGTAATGAGTTTTGTGATTCGCCTGTTGAAATCAGTATAAAAAACGGTATTTTAATGTTGGTTCAAAGTAACGATTAATTTTTTGTTGCATAGCATATAGTAAATACAACAAGTAAGAAGGTGTTTACTATGAAAATGTGCAGAAGAGATTATTTGTGGATTGCATTCGGAGTAGGTTGTGTAGTTGCAATTTGCCTGCCGACTGCTTGGATAACACGAATACTTGCTATTGTAGTAATCATACTTGGTATTATTTGTTGTAAAAAATAGCGGGGTGATTTTTTGAAAGTTGTTATTATTGAACCACCTAAATTTATTACACCTTTATTAAGGGCGGTTTTTAAAATTAAGAAAATTAATAATTGAACATATTAAAATCGACACAAGTTATTTTACTTGTGCCGATTTTATTTTTATGGAAATTTATTTGTTATATGCTTGTTTTTTTGTTCATATATATAACAAGAAGAATATTTAAAGGAGCAAGTTTATGAACAGTATAACGCAAATAAAAGAAAAAAACAGTGTGTTTTCCAAATGTGTTGATGTTGATATTGATTTTCAGGAAAGTTTAATGTCTTATCAAGATGATATTCTGAAAATTATAAGGTGTAATGTATTTAATAATGTAACAAACACTGATTATGATAAGGGTACCTTAACTGTATACGGTCAGACTAAAATTTGTATTACATATGTAAGTGAAACAACGTCTTGCATAACAACTGCGGATTTTGATGAAGATTTTAAAAAAGTTATACAAATGGATTGTGATTGTGATGATGTCAGTTGCGATGTTATTTTAACTGATAAATATAATAATTACAGAATTGTTAACCAACGTAGAATTGATGTGCATTGTTGCTTTTCATTAAATATTAACGGAATTTGTGTTAAACAAATTGAAATGTTTGATTCAGGGGAAAACCTGATGGTAAAAAAAGATGCAATTAACTATTTTTCATTCGTTGGCTTTAATTTTGCAAAAGCGGAATTTGAGGAAGATATTGTTATTCCGTCAGACAGTTCGGTTGTAAAAAAAATAATTAATACTTTTTATTCCGTGAGTATTGACGATATTAAAATAATTAAAGATAAAATGCTTATTAAATTTATTGTTGATTTTTCATTCCTTTATACCACGGATACTGAAAAAGAAGAAATTAAACGTTGCGAAAAAAATATAACTTTAAGTAAAATTATTGATATTAACGGTATTGATGACGGAGACATACCCTTAGTTAATTCTAATTTGTCAAATGTATATGTTAAGCCTAAAGCAGATGTTAACAATGAGTTGAGAGTAATTGATGTTGCCGGAGAACTTTATGTTCATACATCGGTTTACAGAAGTGTAGAATCTGTATTTTCATTTGACAGCTATTCACCATCATTTTTAACAGAAAATACTTTCGATAAAATTCAGCTTAATACAGACGGTGCATTTGTTAATGATACTTTTTTAGACACTGCTTTGTTTGAATTTGATAATGTAAATATTGTTGAAATATTAGATTTAAATTTGAGTATAAATAAAGAAAACGAACTGATTTTAAGTGCCTATATCGTTGACGAAAACTCAAAAGTTGTTTTTATATCTAAAAAAAGTGAAATAACTTTAGGCGATTTTAAAAATATTTCCTGCTTTATTAAAAGCTTTGATTATGTAATTAAATCACCGACAAGTATAAGCATTAGGTACAGTGTAGAATATTCGGCAGTTAATTATAAACAAACAGATATTAAAGTGTTAACCTCTGTTGACAATAAAGGGGTTTATGAAAAAGACACTCCCACACTTATTGTTTATTTTGCGAAACCCGGTGAAAATTTATGGGATATTGCAAAAAAATTCAGAAGTTCCTCAGACTTAATAAAAAAAGAAAATAACATTAATGAAGATGTAATAGGCAATTCAAGAGTTTTGCTTATTCCGGGTGTTTAAGGAGGGGATAGTATGAGTATTTACAATGATATTTCTACACGTACAAAAGGCGATATTTACATAGGTGTTGTAGGTCCTGTAAGAACAGGTAAGTCTACATTTATAAAGAAATTTATGGACACACTTGTAATTCCGCGTATTGATGATGAATATTCCAAAGAACGTGCAAAAGATGAATTGCCGCAGAGTGCTGCAGGTAAGACAATAATGACCACAGAACCTAAATTTATTCCTGAAGAAGCCGTTGAGCTTTCAATGCAGGATAATTTGCATTTTAGGGTAAGATTAATTGATTGCGTAGGCTATATTGTTCCAAGCTCTGTTGGATATATTGAAGATGAGCAGCCGAGAATGGTACATACACCATGGTTTGATGAAGAAATTCCGTTTAATATGGCTGCAGAAATCGGAACAGAAAAGGTTATTACCGAACATTCAACAATAGGTCTTGTGATAACTACCGACGGCTCAATAAGCTCTATTCCACGTGAAGAATATGAAGAAGCAGAAGAAAGAGTGATTAGTGAACTTAAAGAAATTAATAAGCCGTTTATTGTTGTTATGAATTGTGTTGAGCCAAAAAACAGTGAAGTTATTAATTTATGTTCGGAATTAACCGATAAATATGATGTGCCTGTTATACCGGTTAATTGCCTTGAAATTGATGAAGATGAAATAAATTCCATATTGGAAAAAGTTTTGTTTGAATTTCCCGTTTCATCAGTTGAACTTAATTTGCCCGCTTGGATAAAAAGTTTAGATAATGATGATGAATTTAAAAAAGGAATTTTTCAATATGTTAAAGAAAATTCAGAATCTGTTACAAATATAAGAAGCATAAAAAAGTTTGCTGCTTCTATTTCTCAATATAAAGACATTGAGGATGCGAATATAGCCGATTTAGATTTATCAAACGGCTCTGTTTCGATAAAAGCAAATGTTGATAACAAATATTTTTATACTGTTTTATCTAAAAAATGCGGTATTACTATCTCTAATGAAAAAGAATTAATGAACGAAATTATTTCATTAACCGCAGTAGAGAAAAAGTATAAAAGATTCAATTCGGCTCTTTCGGACGTTGAAAGAACCGGATACGGAATAGTTATGCCGGACATTAATGAATTAACTTTAGAAGAACCTGAAATAATGAAGCAGGGCGGCAGATACGGCGTTAAATTAAAGGCACAGGCTCCCTCAATTCATATGATTAAATGTAACACATTTACAGAAGTTGCCCCAATAGTGGGCAGTGAGAGTCAATCTCAAGAACTTGTTATGTATTTGCTCAAAGAGTTTGAAGAACATCCTGCTGATTTGTGGGATACCGATATTTTCGGAAAATCTCTTCACGAGTTGGTTAATGAAGGATTAAGGGGAAAACTTGAAAGAATGCCTGAAGATGCAAGATGTAAATTTAGGGAAACTATTGAGCGGGTTATTAATGAAGGCTGCAGCGGATTAATTTGCATTATTTTATAAAAAAATAAGAGGGGCATTTGCCCCTCTTATTTATTAGATGTATCTTTTGGTTTGAAAGCTTTTAGATTTTTTAAATCAAAGTTTCCGATGGATAATTTTTCGCCTTTTTTAAAATTATCACCTTTTGATTCATCAACAGTATATATTGATGCACATTTAGGACAAACGAGAAAATAAATTGATGTAGATTCAAACAGCGGAAATTCGGGAATTAAACGGTTGTCCATATTTGTAAATACACCGAATTTGACTTTGTTTTTACAATTTGGACATTCAAGTGTTTCTGTTTCGCCTCTGTCTTTAATTTTTAAACTTGTACCTAATCTGTATTCCATAACAATCACCAATTATATTTTACTTATTTAAAGGAAAGTGTCAAGTATGAAAAAAATTTTAATTTTAATTGTTTCATTAATGCTTTTGTTAACGGGTTGTTCAATGCCTAATACCGACAATATAAAAAATACGGATAATAATTCAAGTGATATTCCGTATGTTAAGGCATGCTGGATTTCTTACTATGAGCTTCAAAAATATACAGCTGAAAATGATAATTCTGCAGATTTTGAAAAGTCGATTAAAGAAGTTTTCAAAAAAATTAAAAATTTGGGATTAAATACTGTTACTGTTCAGGTAAGACCGTGCGCAGATGCTTTTTACAAGTCGGAATTATTCCCGCTTTCGGAATATTGCTTTGGAACGCAGGGCTCTGAAATGATTTATGATCCGCTTGAAATTTTAGTTAATACCGCTCATAAGCAAGGTTTAAGAATTGAAGCGTGGGTAAATCCATACCGTGTAAGCCAAAATAATAATATTGAAAATTTGTCTGCAGATAATATTGCAGTAAAATGGTTGGAAAATGAAGAAACAAAATCAAATGTTTACATTGATGATAAAATATATTTTAATCCCGCAAGTGAATCTGTAACTAAATTAATTGTTGACGGCGTTTGTGAAATTGTTTCAAATTATGATGTTGACGGAATTCATTTTGACGATTATTTTTATCCTACAACAGATGATGAAATAGATGAAAAAGAATATAATGAATATTTGGATAAAGGAAATACCGATTCAAGAGAAGAGTTTAGAAGAAACTGTGTTTCCGATATGGTAAAATCTGTTTATTCTGCCATTAAAAATATTAATTCAAATGTAATTTTCGGCATAAGTCCTCAATCAAATATTTCCACAAATTATAACAAACTTTATGCAGATGTGGAAACTTGGATAACGGAAGACGGATATGTTGATTACATATGTCCTCAGGTTTATTTCGGTTTTCACAATCAGGTACAGCCCTTTACAAGAACAGTTAAAGAATGGGTTGAGTTAACAAAAAAATGTAATTTATATATCGGTTTGCCTCTTTATAAAGCAGGAAGTGAGGATGAGTTTGCTTCTAACGATAAAGACTATGCTAACAATGAATTTGTGGATAATAATGATGTTATTTCACGTCAAATAACATATTTATATCAATTACCCGAAGTAAGCGGATTTTATATTTTTTCGCTAAGTTATTTATTGGATTCTGAGAATCAAAGCGTTATTAATGAAGTTGAAAATATTAAAACTGTAATTTAGCAACGCAACAATCATCTTCAGTGCCGATAATTTTAACATTTACTTCTTTACCTATTACATCTCTGTTTGATTCAAATCTGACAGGGGTGTAATTTTTTGTATATCCTTGAATAATTCCGTTTTCAATTTCGTTTTCTGCTAAAACCGTTTGAACAGAGCCTATAAGAGAGTTAAGGTAGTTGTTTCTGATTTTTTCTGTTTCATCTATCATAATTTTTGCTCTTTTTTCTTTATCTGCTTTAGAAACGGAATCTCCTTTTTTAGAAGCGTTTGTTCCTTCTCGCTGTGAGTATGGGAATACGTGGACTTTTTCAAATCCTACTTTTTTAACAAATTCCAAACTGTCATAAAAATCAGCTTCACTTTCTTCATTAAAGCCAACCATAACATCTGTTGTGATAGAGGCATTATCAAAATTTTCTCTTAATTTATTACACAAATTTAAATATTCAGAGGAATCATAATGCCTGTTCATATTTTTTAATGTTTTATCGCAACCGCTTTGAAGCGAAATATGAAACTGTGGGCAAAATTTATTTATTTTTGATAAACTTTCGATAATTTCGTCGGTTATATGGTCGGGTTCCAAACTGCCTAAACGTACTCTTAAAATATTTTCATTTTCTGCACAAATTTTTACTGCGTCAACTATATTAAAATCTTCGTTTTTTCCATATGCCGAAAGATTAATGCCTACAAGTACGATTTCTTTAATACCGTTTTCAGCCAACTTTTTTGTTTCGCTTTTCAAATCTTCAAGTGATTTTGAACGAACTCTTCCTCTGCTCATTGGGATAATACAATATGAACAAAATCTATCGCATCCGTCTTCAATTTTTACAAATGCTCTTACTCTTTCTGAAAATTTTGAAATTGAGCATTCTTCAAATTTATCGTTTTTTTCGTGATTGTTTATTTTTATCAATCTGTTTTTGTTAACACTGTATTCGTTAATAAAATCAAGAATGTCGCCATCATTTTTATTTCCGAAAATAATGTCTGCCTCTTCAAGGTCTTTTGCTTCTTCGGGAAACGCTTGAGGCATACATCCTGTTAAAATAACTACTGAATTGGGATGTTTTCTTTTGAATTTTCTTACATTTTGCCTTGTCTTTTGGTCTGCCGTGGCAGTAACCGTGCATGAGTTGATTATATAAAAATCTGCTTCTTCATTTGGCTGAACAATTTCAAAGCCGCCTTTTGATAAAAGTTCTGCCATATATTCGCTTTCTGTTTGATTAACTTTACAACCGAGTGTATAAATTGCTGCTTTCATTATTCTGTCTCCGTATTTTGATTTAATAATTATATCAAATACAGGGAATTATTACAATAGAAAAAGAATAGTATATTATGGTGATATTTATGAAAAAAGCAATAATTTTTATTATGTCATTATCTTTGTGTTTGCTGTCTCCTATGAGAGCACCTGCTGCGGAAAATGATTTTACTGTTGAAAACAGTGCTAAATCTGCCATTTTGATGTGTATTGACACAGGTGAAATAATATACGAAAAAAACGCTTATGATCACGTATCTCCTGCATCCGTTACTAAAGTTATGAGTATCTTATTAATACTTGAAGCTATAGACAGTGGGAAAATTTCATTGGATGATGAAGTTACCGCAACAGAAGATGCAGTCAAAATGGGCGGTTCACAAATTTGGCTGGAAGTCGGCGAAAAGATGACGGTTAACGAACTTTTAAAAGCGGTTGTTATTGCGTCAGCAAACGATGCTTGTGTAGCGTTAGGCGTTCATATTGCCGGTTCATTAAACGGATTTGTGCAAATGATGAATGAAAGAGCAAAAGAGTTAAATCTTGAAAACAGTAATTTTGAAAATTGTACCGGCCTTGATGATACTGTTAAAAATCACTATTCCTGTGCATATGATTTAGCGGTTATTTCATCTGAGGTAATGAAACATTCAATTATTACCGATTATTCAACGGTTTGGCTTGATTCATTGCGTAACGGTGAAACCGAATTAAATAACACTAATAAATTAATCAACAAATACACGGGAATTACAGGTTTAAAAACCGGAACCACATCAAAGGCAGGATTTTGTCTTTCTGCTACAGCATCAAGAGACGGGTTGAATTTAGTGACAGTAGTTTTAGGATGTGAAACAAGTGAGGAAAGATTCAAACTTGCTTCCGACTTACTTGATTTTGGTTTTGCCAAGTATACTTTAATAACTCCTGAAATTGACTTGACTCAAATCACAGACGTTAAAGTAAAAAAAGGCACATTAAAATCTGTTACCCCTGTTTATACAAATAATGAAAAAATATTAGTCGAAAAGGGCGAGGGAGATATTTCATATAAGTATGAAATTACCGATGAAATTGACGCTCCTGTGAAAAAAGGTAGCAGGCTGGGAAAAATAATTGTGTATACAGGAGAAAATGTTATAGGAGAGATATATTTAACAAGTGATAAAGATATTGACACAACAACATTTCAGTTTATATTTAAAAAACTTTTAACCAATATTTAATTAAAAATGGTTGATATAATGGTTAATTTGTTGTATTATATAGCGGATGAAAAAAGAAAGAGGGATTTTTATGCAAAAATTTAAACTTGAAAACAAATATGCATCAAAATTTTTGTCTGATGAAGATATTAATAAAATAGCACCACAAGCTGTTGAAGCAATGAACACTCTTCATTCTAAAACAGGCGCAGGAAATGATTTTTTAGGTTGGGTAACTTTGCCTACAGATTATGATAAAGAAGAATTTGCACGCATTAAAAATGCGGCAGAATATATCAAAAAAAATGCCGACATACTTATTGTAATCGGTATCGGCGGCTCGTATTTAGGCGCAAGAGCAGTTATTGAAGCTTTAAAATCGCCTAATTACAATGCACTTGCAAAAGATACTCCTCAAATTTACTTTATCGGTAACACAATCAGTCCTTCAATGCTTACAGAGCTTTTGGGAATTTGTAAAGATAAAGATATTTGCGTTAATGTAATTTCAAAGAGTGGCACTACTACAGAGCCTGCTATTGCTTTCAGAGTATTCAGAGATTTAATTAACAGCAAATATTCAAAAGAAGAAGCTGCTAAAAGAATTTTTGCAACAACCGATAAGGCGAAAGGTACCCTTAAAGACCTTGCTACTGAAGAAGGATATGAAACATTTGTTGTTCCGGACGATGTTGGCGGCAGATATTCTGTTTTAACAGCAGTCGGTCTTTTACCTATTGCAGTTGCAGGCATTGATATAGATGCATTAATGGCAGGTGCAAAGCTTGCTCAAGACAGTCTTAACAGTGAAGATATTAATGAAAATGATTGCTTGAAATATGCAGCTATTCGTAACTGCTTCTATAATCAAGGTAAAAAGCTTGAATGCTTTATTTCTTATGAACCTTGTATGACAATGTTTAACGAATGGCTTAAACAGTTATTTGCCGAAAGTGAAGGTAAAGACGGTAAAGGCTTATATCCTGTTTCTTGTATTTTCTCAACAGATCTTCATTCTGTGGGTCAATATATTCAGGAAAGCGGTTCTTCACTAATGTTTGAAACTTGCATTAAGTTTAATAAACCTCTTGATGACTTTACTGTTACCGAACAGGAAGGTAATACTGACGGACTTAATTTCCTTGCAGGTAAAACTTTAAGTTATGTAAATGAAAAGGCAAGACAGGGTACACTTCTTGCTCATACAGAAGGCGGAGTAGCAAACCTTGTTTTAGAAGCAGACGGAATTACTGCCGACACTCTTGGATATATGATTTATTTCTTTGAAAAAACATGTGCCGTTTCAGGCTATATTTTGGGTGTAAACCCATTTAATCAACCGGGTGTTGAAAGCTATAAGAAAAACATGTTTGCATTACTCGGCAAACCGGGTTACGAAAATGAAAAAGAAAAACTTGAAAAAGAACTTGGTATATGCTAATATATAATTGAAATAAACCTTCGGAGGGAATCATAAATGATTAAACTTATTATAGGTAATAAAGGTGCAGGCAAAACTAAAAAACTTATTGATATGGTTAATGCTTGCGTTGAAAATTCAGACGGCAATGTTGTTTGCGTTGAAAAAGAACCAAAACTTACTTACGATATTTCTTCAAAAGCAAGACTTCTTGAAACAGATACTTATCGTGTAAGCGGTTGTAAAGCATTTTACGGATTTCTTGCAGGTATATGCGCAGGAAATTATGATGTAACAGATGTGCTTGTTGACGCTACATTTAAAATTGTTGGCAGAGAATACGGAAAACTTCCTCAATTTTTTGAAATGCTTTCTGAACTTTCTGCTGCAACAGATGTTGATTTTGTTTTCACTATCAGTTGCGACAAGGAAGATTTACCTGTTGAAATTTTTGATTATTGTGAAGAAATCTAACCTGTAAATTGATTAAGGCGTGGTTTTCCACGCCTTTTTTCTTAATTTTCTATTGACAAAACTTTTATTTATATATATAATACCTAAAGTGCGAGATGAGGTGAAGTTATGAAAATTGACCTTACAAACCTTTTTAACGGAAGTGATGAGGTTGTTTCTGTTGATTACACCTTGAATCTTGATGATCTTGTTTACAGTGATTATAATCCGATTAAACACGGTGCAGCCGTAAAAGGCAGTGTTTACGAAAAAGCACAGGTTGTTTATCTTGATATTAAAATTTCCTTTGTTTTTAACGGTATTTGTGATCGCTGTGCAGAAGATTTTGTAAAAAATATGAGTTTTAATTTAAATAAAGTTCTTGTACCTGATTTGGCAAATGATGTTGATTATGATGATTACATTGTTGTTGAAAGCGGCGTTCTTGATTTAGATGAACTCATTAATGAAGAAGTGCAATTGTTTTTGCCAAGTAAAATGCTTTGTAAAGAAGACTGTAAAGGCTTGTGTGCAAAGTGCGGTAAAAATTTAAATTTTGGAGATTGCGATTGTAAAAAAGACGTTGATCCTAGAATGGCGGCATTGCTTCAATTACTTGATGAAGAGTAAATAATTCAGTTTTTTGAATAAAGGAGGCTATAAAAATGGCAGTACCAGCAAGAAGAACTTCAACAGCAAGAAAAAACAAAAGACGTTCAAGCGTTTGGAAATTAGATGCTCCAACACTTGTTAAGTGTCCGAATTGTTCAGGTTATACAGTACCTCACAAGGTATGTGCAAACTGCGGATACTACAACGGCAAGGAAGTTATTGCTAAAGAAGAAGCGTAAGAGTTTACAAGAATTTTCGGACGGGCAATCTATTTGTCCGTCTTTCTTGTTGTTATGGCTTTATTAAGAATTTAAAGAAAGGTTGTGTTGTTTATGAGTAAACCGGTTGTTGCAATCGTTGGCAGACCTAACGTAGGTAAATCCACATTGTTTAATAAATTAATCGGTTCAAGATTGTCTATTGTAGATGATACGCCGGGTGTTACAAGAGATAGAATTTACGGCGATTGTGAATGGCTTAATCATAATTTTTTACTTGTAGACACAGGCGGCATAGAGCCTTATTCCGATGATATTATTTTAAGTCAAATGCGTGCCCAGGCTGAAATAGCTATTGAAACCGCAGATGTAATTATTTTGGTAACCGATTTAACATGCGGCGTTGTTGCAACTGACCATGAAGTTGCGTCAATGCTTCAAAAAAGCGGAAAACCTGTAATTTTATGCGTTAATAAATGTGACAGTGTTGGTGAAATCAGTCCTGATTTTTACGAGTTTTATAACTTGGGTATCGGCGACCCCATTGCTGTTTCGTCTGTTCACGGACACGGAACAGGAGATTTGCTTGATGAGGTTATTAAGTATTTTCCAGAACAGGAAGACGAAGAGGAAGATGAAGAAATTATAAACGTTGCCGTTATAGGCAAACCGAATGTTGGAAAATCTTCCCTTGTAAATAAAATCAGCGGTGAAAACAGGGCTATTGTTTCTGATATTGCCGGCACTACAAGAGATACTACCGATACGTATATTGAAAATAAGTATGGTAAATTCAATATTATTGATACCGCAGGAATACGCAGGAAAAGCAGAATTAATGACGCTATTGAGAAATTCAGTATTATTCGCGCGAGAATGGCTGTTGAAAGGGCGAATGTGTGTGTTATTATGATTGACGCCACAGAAGGTTTTACAGAGCAGGATTCTAAAGTGGCAGGCATTGCTTTGGAACAGGGAAAAGCATGTATTATCGCAGTTAACAAATGGGATGCTGTTGAAAAAGACGGTAATACAATGAATGAATTCAGAAAAAAACTTGCAAATGATTTTTCTTTTATGAGCTATGCTCCTATTATGTTTATTTCTGCCAAAACCGGTCAAAGAATAGACAGGCTGTTTGAAATGATTGCTTTTGTACACACTCAAAATTCAATGCGCATTTCAACCGGTAAGTTGAATGAGGTTCTTGCAGTTGCAACTGCAAGAGTTCAACCGCCAACAGATAAAGGCAAACGTCTTAAAATTTATTATATGACTCAGGCATCAACAAGACCTCCTACATTTGTATTTTTTCTTAATAACGCAGAGCTTTTTCATTTTTCTTATCAAAGATATTTGGAAAATCAAATAAGAGAAGTTTTTGGACTTGACGGTACTCCTGTAAGATTTATTATCCGTGAAAGGGGAGACAGTAAAAAATAATGATATATATTTCATTTGCTGTCATAGCCGTTGTGTCTTATTTGCTGGGCAGTTTGAACTTTGGTATTATACTTTCAAGAAGTTTAAAAAAAGACGATATACGAGCTCACGGAAGCGGCAATGCCGGTTCCACAAATATGCTTAGGAATTATGGCAAAACCTATGCTGCTTTAACAATTGTCGGCGATATGCTGAAAGTGTTTGTAGCAATATGGATTGCTTTGTTTGTAGTGTCAAGAACTCCTGCGTTACTTGATGTGGAAAATCCTTTTTTTGATTCTGTTGACACTAAAATGTTGGTTAAATCCTTTGCAGGCTTTTTTTGTGTGTTAGGTCATATCTTTCCTTGTTTTTTTAAATTTAAAGGGGGAAAGGGCGTAGCAACGTCCGGCGGAATGGTTTTTGCTATTGATTGGCGCATCGCCCTTATTTTGCTTGCAATATTTATTGTTATAGTATTAATAACTAAATATGTGTCTTTAGGCAGTATAGTTATGGCATTGCTGTATCCTATATTTATTTTTATTTTTCATAAAAGTATAATCTTAACGGTTATTGCTACGATATTTACGATTATAGTAGTTGTGGCTCATAGGGAAAATATAAAAAAATTGCTTAATCACACGGAAAGTAAAATCAGTTTTAAAAGTGAGTAATGCAGAAATAAGTTATAAAATAAAAAGGTGTTGCCGCCTGCATGCAACACTTTTTTATTTTTAGTGTTAACACTATGGTTAGTAATAAAAAAGCCTTCTACTAGCCGAAGAGGTCATACTTGACAATGATACAACTATACAAAATAAACGGTGTAGTTCAATTTTATCTTGCTAATTTGAAATTAGTTTGATATAATAAAAACAATGGAGTAGTTGCGATACTCCGTTGACTGATGATTAATCATCAGATTTTTTTCGGCTATGCATTTGATTAAGTCTATTGCTTGCTCAAATGTGTAGCTCTCTTTTTTAGCCATATAAGTAGCTGATACATTTCGTTGCTTGTCATTTCTTCACCTTCTTGAATTTCCTTTTTATCTTCAAAGGCGCTGTTTTGTTTGCTTTTAAGCACCTTGTCAGAGGCTCTTATAAAATTTTTATTTTTCTTATTCATCTGCATAATTGTTCGCTCCATTTTAAAGTTTGCTTTTGTGTCAGCTCTTATTTCGACACTTTACTCATCAGGCGAAATAAGTGCAGACAACAGGTACTAAAAGTTATTTTAAAAGTAAAAAAGATAAATAAACAAAAGGGAGGCAATGCCTCCCTTAATATTTTTTGAATAAAAAAACAAGCCATCGGAAAACCGATGGCGTTCTTTTTTGCGAATTAAGCTCTTTCAACCTTGCCTGAGCGAAGACATCTTGTGCATACATAAACTCTTTTAGGAGAGCCGTTTACAATAGCCTTTACCTTTTTGATGTTTGGTTTCCAAGTTCTGTTTGAACGTCTGTGTGAGTGAGAAACCTTAATGCCGAAAGTCATTTCTTTTCCGCAGTATTCACATTTTGCCATTAGCGAACACCTCCTTATAAATTTACAACGCAATGATATTACCACAAATAAAAACAAAATGCAAGCATTTTTTATTATTATTTTAAAAAACAGAAAATTTGTTCTATTTTTTGTACTTTTGGTTGATTTTATTATAATAATTTATTATAATAGACAAGTAAATTATTGTGAGGAGTTATGTTATATGGCAAACGATAAAAAAGTTACTTCTGCGGATAAAAAAACCGCTCTTGAATCAGCTCTTAAACAAATTGAAAAGCAGTATGGTGCAGGTGCAGTAATGCGTCTTGGTGAAAACAGCCATTTAAATGTAGAGGCTATTTCTACAGGTTCATTTACACTTGATTTGGCAACCGGTATAGGCGGACTTCCAAGAGGAAGAATAGTTGAAATTTACGGTCCTGAATCTTCAGGTAAAACAACTCTTGCACTTCATTGTATTGCAGAAGCTCAAAAGTTAGGCGGCGAAGCTGCGTTTATTGATGCTGAACATGCACTTGATCCTGTATATGCCGGTAATTTAGGCGTTGATATTGACTCTCTTCTTGTTGCACAACCTGATTACGGTGAACAGGCATTGGAAATTACCGAGCAACTTGTACGCTCCGGTGCTGTAGATATTATTGTTGTTGACTCTGTTGCCGCTCTTGTTCCCCGTTCTGAAATTGACGGCGATATGGGTGATTCACATGTTGGTTTACACGCACGCCTTATGAGCCAGGCGCTTCGTAAACTTACAGGTGCTATAAATAAAAGTAATTGCTTAATTATTTTTATTAACCAACTTCGTGAAAAAGTTGGTGTTATGTACGGTAACCCGGAAGTTACTACCGGCGGTCGTGCATTAAAATTCTATTCTTCTATGAGAATTGATGTAAGAAGGGTAGAAACGCTTAAAACTTCAAGCACCGAATTCATCGGAAACAGAACACGTGCTAAAATTGTTAAAAATAAACTTGCACCTCCGTTTAAGCAAGCAGAATTTGATATTATGTATGGAACAGGAATAAGCAAGGACGGCGAAATTGTAGACGTTGCAGTTGAAACCGGTATTATTAAAAAAAGCGGTTCTTGGTTTTCATACGGCGACCAAAGACTTGGTCAAGGTAGGGAAAAAGTTAAAGACTATATTGCTGAAAATCCTGAATTTGCAGCTACTGTTGAGAAGCAAATTAAGGAAAAACTTGCTGAATTGCAAAATACTGCAGGTCAAAAATATCGTGCAAAGGCTGCTCCTAAGGCAGAACTTGATGAAACTCCTGCCACTGAAGAAACACCTGTTAAGCAAACACGTGCGGCAGCAAGAGCAAAACTTGATATTGCCGTTGAAGATGATGAAGACTGATGGTTTTAACTTCTCAAAAGGGTCGTGGCAAAAAGATTCATATTTTGCTTGACGATGAATATGTTGTTACGACAGATGTTGATTTTTGGGCAGAAAATTTTATAGCAAACGAAACTGAAATCGGTGATGAAGAATGGCAGTGTTTGCTTGAAAAAATCAACTATAGAAAAGCTTTTAACAAGTGTGCGGATTTGCTTTCACGACGAAGCCATTCAATTAAAGAACTTAAAGTAAAATTATTGCATATGGTTGATGAAAATTCCGCAAACAAAGCAATAAACAGATTTATTGAGCTGGGTTATTTGGACGACCGTAAATTTGCGCTTGAATATACAAATTACTTAGTTAATACAAAAAATTTTTCTGAAAATCACGTCAGGCAAGAGCTTTTTCAAAAAGGCATTGATAAAGATATAATTTATGAAGTTTTAAATGAATTTGAATTTGACAATTCATCGGCTATAATTAATGTTATCAATAAATCTTATATCAGAAAACTAAACACTGAAAACGGAAAGGAAAAAGTTATTGCGGCTTTAATGAGAAAAGGTTTTTCCTACAGCGATATAAAGTTTGCATTGAATAATTTAGAAAATGAGCTATAGTTACAAGGTTGGTATGATTTCTCTCGGTTGCCCTAAAAATCAGGTTGATGGGGAAATTATGTTGAATAAGTTAAAAGAAAATAATTTTACAGTTGTTCAAAACATAGAAGATTCGGATGTTATGATTGTTAATACTTGCGGATTTATTGAAGACGCTAAAAAGGAAGCGATTGAGACTATCTTGGAAGTGTCCGAATACAAAAAAGCAGGGCTAATATCCGCACTTGTTGTAACAGGTTGCTTGGCAGAGCGTTATCAAGATGAAATAATTAATGAAATACCCGAAGTTGACGCTGTAATAGGTATTGGTGCAAATGCCGATATTGTTAAGACTTGTCAAAAGGCTTTAGTTGGTATCGTAACTCAAAACTATCCAAATAAATGTTTTCTTCCTCTTGATGATGAAAGAACATTATCCACACCGCCTCATTGGGCATATTTAAAGCTTTCAGACGGTTGTAACAATAAATGCTCATATTGTGCAATTCCGCTTATCAGGGGGCAGTACAGAGAACGTAAAATAGAAAGTATATTAAATGAAGCAAAACAACTTGCGGCTAACGGTGTTAAAGAACTTATTTTAATTGCGCAGGATACAACAAAATACGGAATTGAGTTGTACGGCGAATATAAATTAGCGTATTTGCTTCGTGAACTTTGTAAAATTGATGGTATTAAGTGGATTAGAATTTTTTACTGTTATCCTGATAGAGTCACGGATGAACTTATTGAAGTGATTGCAAGTGAAGAAAAGGTTTGTTCATATATTGACATTCCGCTTCAGCATTGCAGTGAAAGCGTTTTGAAGTCTATGAACAGAAACGGCTCTTATGATTCCTTAAAAACGCTTTTGAATAAGATGAAATCAAGAATTCCGGATTTGTCTTTAAGAACAACATTTATGGTTGGATTTCCAGGGGAAACCGAAAAAGATTTTGAAGAGCTTTGCTCATTTGTAAAAGATATTAAATTTGACAAAATGGGATGCTTTACTTATTCACCCGAGGAAGATACTCCGGCTTTTGAATATGAAAATCAAATTGATGAGGATGTAAAAAAACATCGAGCAGAAATTCTTATGGATATTCAATATTCAATCACAGAAGAAGCAAATAAAAGCCGTGTAGGAAACATATATGAAGTTGTTATAGATGAAGTAAACGACGGAAAATATATTGGCAGGAGTTATTTGGATTCTCCTGAAATAGACAGCGGAATATTTTTTACTTCCGATAAACAATATAATGTGGGCGATTTTGTTAAAGTTAAAGTTACCGATTTTGACGGATATGATTTGATAGGAGAATGTATTTAAAATGAATTTACCAAATAAGATTACTGTTTTCAGATTTTGTTGCATACCGTTTTTAATGGCGTTTGCTTTTATTCCGTTTCGTTATCACTGGGTTGCAACTTTACTTGTTTATTTTGTTGCATGTATGAGTGATAAGGTTGACGGAAATATTGCAAGAAAAAGAGGTCTTGTAACTGATTTCGGAAAACTTATGGACCCGCTTTCAGATAAAAGTCTTGTTTTTGCAGCTTATTTAATATTAATTAATATGGGTTGGCATACAGATATTTGTATAATGCTTATGCTTGCACGTGAATTCCTTGTAGCAGGTATAAGAATGGCAGGAACTGCAAGCGGAGAAGTTATTGCGGCAAATGCTTTCGGAAAAGCCAAAACATTTTTACAAATGTCTACAACAGGCTTAACATTTCTTATTCTTGCAATATTGGAAAAAGACGGTGAAATTGTAATTTCTGCAACGGGATTCAATGCTCCTAATTGGTTAAACATTTATTGTGCAATTGCTTTTTGGATTGTTTCTGTAATTACGGTTTTAAGCGGAATTGTGTATGCAAAAGACGGTTGGCATTTAATTAAAACAAAATAGTTGTTGCAAATTTAAAATTTTTTGATATAATATTAGTGCGATATTTAAATGCGTTTTAGCAGGAGAAGTAAAGTATTTGTTTATTTCAGAGAGCACATTGTTTTGCTGTGAAATGTGTATTAAACGGTATTTGAAATGCACCTGTCAGCACCGTGGCTGAACTAACAGTAGGCTTCGGCGGGTTTGCTCCGTTACAGGCATAACTGTTAATTGCAGTGAGTATAAAAAAGAGTGGAACCGCAGTTTTTAATTGCCTCTGTCATATGACAGGGGCATTTTTTATTTATATATAAGAAGGGAAGGGCTTTAAATGTTTGATGATTATAAGGAATCTGTAAAGGCATTTATGGAACACGATCCTGCCGCAAGAAGTCCTATTGAAATAATATTACTTTATCCCGGATTTAAAGCTTTGAGAAGTCATAAAAAAGCAAATTGGTTTTTAAAACATAATATGCCGTTTATTGCTCGATGGATAAGCCAAAGAAGTGCTCACAAAACCGGTATAGAGATTCATCCCGGTGCAACAATCGGCAAACGAGTTTGTATTGACCATGGAGCCGGAATTGTAATTGGCGAAACTGCCGAAGTTGGCGATGATGTAATGATATACCAAGGTGTAACTTTAGGCGGAACCGGTAAAGATATAGGAAAAAGACATCCTACTATTGAAAGCGGTGTAATGATTGGCTCCGGTGCAAAGGTGCTGGGACCGATAACAGTAGGCAGAAATGCAAAAGTGGCTGCAGGTGCAGTGGTTGTTAAGGATGTTGAACCTAATTCAACTGTTGTGGGTGTTCCCGGTGAAGTTGTTAGAATTGACGGGGAAAGGGTAGACGATTTAGACCAAATTAATTTACCTGACCCGGTAATGACACTGATTAAAGAAAATGCAGTAAAAATTAAAGAACTTGAAGAAAAAATTAAAAAATTGGAGGAAACAAAATGAGAATTTTTAACACAATGTCAAGAACAAAAGAAGAGTTTGTTCCTGTTGATGAAAATGAAGTTAAAATTTATGCTTGCGGTCCTACCGTTTATAATTATATTCATATTGGTAATGCAAGACCTCTTTGCGTGTTTGATGTATTACGCAGATATTTGGAATACAGAGGATATAATGTAAAGTTTGTTCAGAATTTTACCGATATAGATGATAAAATTATTAAGCGTGCCAATGAAGAGGGCATTTCTTTTGAGGAAGTTTCAAAAAAGTACATCAACGAATTTTGGACAGATGCCAACGGATTGAATTTTAAAGACGCAACCGTTCATCCAAAAGCAACAGAAAATATTGATGAAATAATTGACATTATTAAAACTCTTGAGAAAAAAGGTTATGCTTACGCAGTTAACGGTGATGTGTATTTCAGAACATTAAAATTTAAAGAATACGGTAAGTTGTCTCATCAGCCTATTGATGATTTGGTAAGCGGTGCCAGAATTGCCGTAGGCGAAATGAAAGAAAATCCACTTGATTTTGCTTTGTGGAAAGGTGCAAAAGAGGGCGAACCGTACTGGGATTCACCTTGGGGGAAAGGCAGACCCGGTTGGCACATTGAATGCTCTGCTATGAACAGAAAGTATTTAGGCAATACTATTGATATTCACTGCGGCGGCCAGGATTTAGTGTTCCCTCATCATGAAAACGAAATCGCACAAAGCGAATGTGCAAACGGTTGTACTTTTTCAAAATATTGGATGCATAACGGATATATTAATGTAGACAATGTTAAAATGAGCAAATCACTCGGCAATTTTAAAACGGTTCGTGAAATTGCAGATGCTTACGGTTATGAAGTTATCAGGTATTTTCTTATATCTTCTCATTACCGTTCACCGATTAATTACAGTCTTGATATTATTGAGCAATGTAAATCTGCTCTTGAGCGACTTTATACATGCCGTGAGAGCCTTGATTTTGCTATTAAAAATGCAACCGATATGAAAGATGATAAAGATTTAATTAACTTGTTAAACAGCCGCAGAGAGCAGTTTATAACAGCTATGGATGATGATTTAAATACAGCGGACGGCTTATCTGCTGTGTTTGAACTTGTAAAAGATATTAATACTAAAATACTTGATAAAAATGTTTCAAAAAATGTTTGTCAAACAGCTGCAAATGTTTTTGATGAACTTTGTGATGTTTTAGGATTACTTTATAATAGAAAATCAAATGATGTTGATGATGATATTGAAAAATTGATTGAAGAACGCCAATCAGCCCGTGCAAATAAAGATTGGGCAACTGCTGACAGAATCAGAGATGAATTGAAAGCAAAAGGTATCATTCTTAAAGATACTCCGCAAGGTGTAACTTGGACTAAAGAATAATTTCAATGAAAAAAGCTCTTAAGTTTCATAACTTAAGAGCTTTAATATTTTGGCTTTATTTAATCATTTCTGCCATATCGTATAAACCGGCGGATTTACCGGTCATATAAATTGCAGCATTAACAGCACCAACTGCAAAAATTTCTTTACTTCTTGCAGAATGCGAAAGTGTGATTATTTCATCTCTTCCGCAAAACATAATGTCGTGTTCGCCAACGATAGTTCCGCCTCTGACAGCGTGAAGCCCGATTTCGTTTTTACTTCTTTTTTCACGCTTAGAATGTCTGTCATATTCATATGTCATAGGATTATCTATTTCTTCACAAATAGCATCAGCAAGCATAAGTGCAGTACCGCTTGGGGCGTCAATTTTTTGATTATGATGCTTTTCAATAATTTCAATATCAAAATCAGAACCAAGAACGGAAACTGCTTTTTTGGCAAGAGTTGCAAGTAAGTTGATACCCATACTCATATTATAAGTAAAGAATATAGGACAAACTTTCGCTGATTCTTTAATTAATGATTTTTGATTTTCGTCAAATCCGGTTGTTGCAATAACTAACGGAGTTTTGTTTTCTTTTGAATAAGCAAGCAAACTGTCTAAAACAACAGGGTTAGAGAAGTCAATTACTACATCACCGATTTCTTTAACCTCACTTATTGATGAATAAATGGGAAAGCTTTTTGACTCTGTGTTAAGGTCAACACCTGCAACAATTTCACAATCATTTCTTGATGACACTACGTCTTGAATAACTTTGCCCATTTTACCGTTAGCGCCGGAAAGAATTATTTTAGTCATTTTAAAATTCCTTTAACTAAATAAATTATTTAATAAGTCCGTATTCCATAAGAACATTTTTCATGTTCTCTTTGTTTTCGTCTGTCATGTCAACAAGCGGAAGTCTGCAATGACCGGCTTTGAAACCGATTAAATTACAAGCTTCTTTAACAGGAATAGGGTTAACATCGCAGAAAAGAGTTTTTGCAAGTTTCATATATTTTTCCATTAATGATTTTGATGCGTCTTTATTTCCAGCAATGTATTCTGCAACAATATCGTGTGTCTCTTGCGGGCATACATTTGAAAGTACGCTTATAACGCCTTTTCCGCCTCTTTCAAGAACATCATAAATTTGGTCGTCATTACCGCTCCAAATGTTAAGATTATCTCCGCAAAGTTCATGTACTTTAGCAATTTGATTTAAATCGCCGCTTGCTTCTTTTATGCCGTTGATTCTTGGTAACTTAGCAAGTTCTGCAGCAGTTTCAGGTAAAATATTTACGCCTGTTCTTGACGGAACATTGTAAAGAATAATCGGTTTATCTGTTGCATCGTGAATTGCTGTGTAATGGGCAATAAGCCCTCTTTGACTTGTTTTGTTATAATATGGTGTTACAAGCAAAAGAGCGTCTGCACCTGCTTTACAAGCTTCAGTGCTTATTTCAATAGCGCAAGCTGTAGAGTTTGAACCTGTGCCTGCAATAACTTTACACCTGCCTGCAACGTAATCTACGCACCATTTAATGCAGTGATTATGTTCAACAACTCTTAAAGTAGAGCTTTCGCCTGTTGTGCCGCAAATAACTATTGCGTCTGTTCCGTTTTCAATTTGCCAATCAATAAATTTAGCAAATTCATCATAATTAACGGAGCCGTCATCGTTCATAGGTGTGATAATTGCAACTGCCGCACCGGTAAAAATAGGTTCTTTCATAACTAAAATCTCCTTATAATCAATCCATATATCCTTCAGCACATAAAAGTTCTGCAAGAAGCACACCGCCGCCTGCGGCACCTCTTAATGTGTTGTGTGAAAGGCAAACAAATTTGTATTGATATTGTGTATCTTCTCTTAATCTGCCTATTGAAATTGCCATGCCGTTTTCAAGCATTCTTTCACTCTTGATTTGCGGTCTGTCATCCTCAATAAAGTAGTTGAGAAATTGTTTTGGAGCAGACGGAAGGTCAAGTTCTTGCGCTCTTCCTTTAAATGACTTCCAAACTTCAATCATTTCTTCTTTTGAAGGTTTATTTTCAAAATTAACAAAAACAGCACCTAAATGACCGTTTGAAACAGGCACTCTGATACATTGTGCTGTAAAGTTTGGTTTATCTGCAAGTTTAATTTCGTTACCTTCAATTTTGCCCCAAAGTTTAAGCGGCTCTTTTTCACTTTTTTCTTCTTCACCGCCAATGTAAGGAATAATATTGTCTACCATTTCAGGCCAAGTATTAAATGTTTTACCTGCACCGCTGATTGCTTGGTAAGTGCAAACCAAAACATCTTTAACTCCGAATCTTTCATGAAGAGGGAAAAGAGCAGGAACATAAGATTGAAGTGAACAGTTTGATTTTACTGCAATAAATCCACGCTTTGTGCCTAATCTTTCTCTTTGTTTAGGAATAATGTGAATGTGGTCTGCATTTAATTCAGGAACTACCATCGGCACATCCGGTGTAAAACGGTTAGCGCTGTTGTTTGAAATAACAGGACATTCGTGTTTAGCATATTCTTCTTCAAGTTTTTTGATTTCATCTTTTTTCATATCTACCGCACAAAATACGAAATCAACCATTGAAGTAATTTTATCAATATCGGCTGTTGCATCCATAACAATTATATTTTTAACATTTTCAGGAATGTCAACATCCATGCACCATTTTTTGCCAACAGCCTCTGAGTAAGGTTTGCCTGCTGATCTTGCTGAAGCCGCAAGACAAACAACGTTAAACCAAGGGTGGTCTGCAAGAAGTGTTGCAAAACGCTGACCTACCATACCTGTAGCGCCTACAATACCAACATTGTACTTTTTGTTCATTGTAAATTCTCCTTAAAATATCTTGTAAAACAAGACGAAATGCAATATAATACTAAAGGTTTAATAAAACCCTTGTGTTATAATATCACTTATTATATATATATGTCAAATAAAAATTAATAATATTATGGAGTTTATATGAAAACATCTGATTTTTATTACGATTTGCCTGAATCATTAATTGCTCAAACACCCATAGAGCCGAGAAATGCTTCTCGATTAATGATTTTGCATAAATCAACAGGAATTTTAGAGCATAAGCATTTTTATAATTTGATAGACTATTTAACAGATAAAGATTGCTTAATTTTAAATGATACACGAGTAATTCCTGCAAGAATTTACGGTGTTAAAGAAGAAACGGGTGCAGTTGTTGAATTTTTACTCGTTGCCCAAAAGGAAAATGATGTTTGGGAATGTCTTTGCAAACCCGGCAAAAGAGCTAAGATAGGAACTGTTTTCTCTTTCGGAGAGGGCAAGTTGAAAGGTGAAATCGTTGATATTAACGATGAAGATGGAAATCGTTTTGTTAAATTTACCTGCAACGGAAATTTATATTCTGTTCTTGATGAAATTGGTTCAATGCCGCTTCCGCCGTACATTAAAGAAAAATTGAAAGATAAAGAACGCTATCAAACCGTGTACAGTAAAGAATTAGGTTCTGCCGCAGCGCCCACTGCCGGATTACACTTTACGCCGGAGATGTTAGAGGACATTAAGAAAAAAGGTGTAAAAATCGGTTATGTAACTTTACATGTTGGTTTAGGTACATTTAGACCGGTTAAAGTTGATGACGTGACCAAGCACCATATGCACAGCGAGCATTACATAATGCCGCAGGAAACTGCTGATTTAATTAATAAAACCAAAGAAAACGGTGGTAGAGTGATTGCTGTAGGCACAACATCTTGCAGGACGATTGAATCGGTTGCAACAAAAAACGGTTGTATTTGTAAGGATGAAGACGATACTTCAATATTTATTTATCCGGGTTATGAATTTAAATGCATGGATGCATTGATTACAAATTTTCATTTACCCGAAAGTACACTTATTATGCTTGTTTCGGCATTTGCAGGATTTGATAATATTATGAAAGCATATAACACTGCTGTTGCTGAAAAATACAGATTTTTCAGTTTTGGCGATTCTATGTTTATTGAGGAATAATCTATGGCAAATTTTAAAGTTTTAAAAAAAGAAGGATTCGCAAGAAGGGGAGAGTTTGAAACTGTTCACGGAACGGTGCAAACGCCTGCATTTATGAATGTTGCAACGTCAGCTGCAATAAAAGGCGGCCTTTCTGCCGAAGATTTAAACAATATCGGCACTCAAGTAATGCTTTGTAATACTTATCATTTGCATGTACGACCAAATGATGATGTTGTTTATAAAATGGGCGGTTTGCATAAATTCACAAATTGGAATAAACCTATATTGACCGACAGCGGTGGTTTTCAGGTTTTTTCACTTGCAAAACTTAACAAAATCAAAGAAAACGGTGTTACATTTAATTCTCATATAGATGGCAAAAAAATATTTATGGGACCTGAAGAATCAATGCAAATTCAAAGTCATTTAGCATCAACGATTGCAATGGCGTTTGATGAGTGTGTTGCAAATCCGGCAACATATAAGTATGCAAAAGAGGCATGTGAAAGAACGACACGGTGGCTTGAACGCTGTAAAATTGAGATGGACAGGCTTAATTCGTTGCCGGAAACAATAAATAAAAATCAGTTATTGTTTGGAATTAACCAAGGTTGCACCTTTGATGAATTAAGAATTGAACATATGAAGTTAATTTCAAAAATGGATTTGGACGGGTATGCAGTTGGCGGTTTGGCTGTTGGTGAACCAAAAGAAGATATGTATAGAATTTTAAGTTCCGTTCTTCCTTATGCACCTGAAAATAAACCACGATATTTAATGGGCGTTGGTACACCCGGTAATATACTTGAAGGCGTGAGCCGTGGAATTGATTTGTTCGATTGCGTTATGCCAAGCAGAAATGCAAGGCACGGTCATTTATTTACTTCAAACGGCATTATTAATATTAACAACGCTAAATATATAACCGATGACACGCCTATTGATGAAAATTGTAATTGTCCGGTATGTAAAAATCACAGTAAAGCATATATTAGGCATTTAATGAAGGCAAATGAAATGCTTGGAATGCGTTTAACTGTTATGCATAACCTTTATTTTTATAATAACTTGATGAGTGAAATCAGAACTAATATTGAAAATAATACTTTTGAAGATTACAAAAATGAATATTGTGTAAAACTTGACACAAGAATTTAGAAAAAACTTGCATTTTATGTAAGTTGTCTATATAATATCTATATTATCTATTCGGAGGGTATAAATAATGACATATTTACTTCAACTTTCATCCGGTGCATCATCAAGTGCTGCAGGAAATTCAACTCAAATGATTATTTTGATGGTTGTTCTTCTTGTAGTAATGTATTTTATGATGATTCGTCCGCAAAAAAAACGTCAAAAAGAAGAGCAAGAAATGAGAGCTGCTCTTGAAATAGGTGATGAAATTATCACTATTGGCGGTATAGTTGGCAGAGTTGTAACAATTCGTGAAGAAGACATTGTTATTGAAACAGGTGCAGACAGAACAAAAATGAAAATTCAGCGTTGGGCAATTAACACTAATGTTACTAAAACCGAGCAACATAAAAAAGAGGTTGAAGCTGCACGTGCTGCTGCTAAAGAAAAGAAAAATAATAAAAAGAACAAAGAAGACAACGGTACTAAGGTTCTTAAAGATGAAGAAGATAAAAAATAATTTTTAGGTATTTAATTTTCTTTTCCCTCATATTCTTTTATTAGGATATGGGGGATTTTTTATGCCTAAAATTAATTTTATAAATTCTAAAGGTTTATTGATTAGATATATTATAAAACTCGTTGTTACAACAGTTTTTTCGTTAAGCATATTGTCTGCCTTGTCATCGTATATTGTATATAAGACAGATTTAGATACAGATATATTACAATATATATCTATAATAATTTGTGGATTTTCCGCTGTGTTTATTTCATATTTTTCAGTATCTTCTTTTAAAAATAACGGTGCTTTATTTGGCATAATTTCCTGTTGCCCGTTAATTATATTTTCAATAATTAATTTAGTAATTAATAATAACAGTTTGCTTATTTTTGCAATTAAAATCATTATTATTTTGCTTTTAAGCGCATATTTTGGAAACATGTCAATAAAAAATAAAAAGAAAATAAGGGTTAAATAATGGAAAAATTTGAAA